>Ga0209347_1004238_pt1 | contig 15216 bp, 11 predicted proteins | sample AutmiccommuBRH23_FD_187382 | JGI IMG/M metagenome (GOLD analysis project Ga0209347, IMG submission 187382) | Deep subsurface microbial communities from Mt. Terri, Switzerland - Autotrophic microbial communities BRH/23 (SPAdes) (version 2) | ecosystem: Environmental > Aquatic > Deep subsurface >... | reverse complement strand
CATCACTAACGAACGCACCGGAATCGTCATGGGCTCCGGGGGTCCATCCACCACGGTGATCATGGAAGCTGCCGATATCACACGCAAAAACGGCAGTCCCAAACGCATCGGTCCCTTTGCGGTACCGAAGGGTATGTCCTCCACCGCTTCGGCGACACTCGCAACATGGTTCAAGATTCACGGCGTCAACTACTCGATATCGTCGGCCTGTTCGACCTCTGCCCATTGCATCGGCAACGCCTATGAATTGATCCAGTGGGGCAAACAGGACATGGTCTTTGCAGGTGGGCATGAAGACCTGCATTGGTCGATGTCCAATCTTTTCGACGCGATGGGTGCCATGTCGTCGAAGTTCAACGATCGCCCATCAGAAGCATCCCGCGCCTACGACGTCGATCGGGATGGCTTTGTCATCGCTGGCGGCGCTGGCGTCTTGGTTCTTGAAGAACTGGAGCATGCCAAGGCGCGAGGCGCCAAGATCTACGCCGAAATTGTCGGCTATGGCGCAACATCCGATGGCTACGACATGGTCGCTCCCTCTGGCGAAGGCGCCGTGCGTTGCATGAGACAGGCTCTTGCAACGGTTAGTGGCCCGGTCGACTACATTAACACGCATGGTACATCGACCCCGGTCGGTGATTCGAGGGAAATGTCTGCGATCCGTGAAGTGTTCGGCGAGGCGATACCGCATATCAGCTCCACGAAGTCGCTGACCGGGCATTCACTCGGAGCCGCCGGCGTGCAGGAATCGATTTACTCGATCTTGATGATGCAGGGCGGTTTCATCGGCGAAAGCGCACATATCGACACCCTGGATCCGGAGTTCGAAGGCATGCCTGTCGTGCGTAAGCGCATCGACAATGCAAAGATCGACAAGGTTTTGTCGAACTCCTTTGGCTTCGGCGGGACCAACGCGACGCTGGTCTTTCAGCGCTATTCCAAATAGGAAGTCCCGAATGGGCGATTTGATGCACGGCAAGCGCGGCCTGATTATGGGCGTAGCTAATGATCACTCCATCGCCTGGGGCATCGCGCAGCAGCTTGCAGGACAAGGCGCGACGCTTGCTTTCACCTACCAGGGAGAAGGGTTCGGGCGTCGGGTAAAACCACTCGCGGAAAAGCTGGGGTCTCCACTTGTGCTGCCTTGTGATGTCGAAGACAGCGCATCAACTGAAGCGGTATTCGACACCATCGGCAGCGAATGGGGCAGCATCGACTTCATTGTTCATGCCATTGGCTTTTCGGACAAGAACGAGTTGAAGGGCCTCTACGCCGACACCAGCCGGGACAATTTTGTCCGCACCATGGTGATCTCGTGCTTCTCCTTCACCGAATGCGCACGACATGCTGCCAAGCTGATGACCAACGGCGGCTCGATGATAACACTGACCTATGCCGGTTCGAGCCGCATCATGCCCAATTACAACGTCATGGGTGTTGCCAAGGCTGGCCTCGAGGCGAGCGTACGTTATCTGGCCAATGATTTTGGCCCGCGCAATATCAGGGTCAACGCACTTTCGGCTGGGCCCATACGTACACTCGCCGGCGCGGGAATTACGGATTCGCGTGTTATGCTGGCCTATCAACAGCGCAACTCACCGCTCCGACGGACTGTCACTATTGACGAGGTCGGCCGGTCGGCCCTGTACTTGGTATCCGACCTTTCGGCCGGCGTGACTGGCGAGGTCCATCATGTCGATTCGGGCTACCACATCGTCTCAATGCCAACGCTTGAAGAACTTCGGCGCTCCGAGGAGCGCCAAGGATAGCCACCGATGCGACTGCTGACTGGCGAAGCGCATATAACACAGCCGGTTGGTGGAAACCAAAATTAAGGACCTTTGAGCTAGAAAGCCCAGCAAACTGGGAATCTAACTCTTGCCGCCGTCGGCAATCCCAGCCGAACTCCGGTTTTCCGATTCATTACGATTGCCGTTCTGGCTTGGGCGGTGCCATGCTCGGCATCTAGGGGCTCAAGTTTGGATTTGGCGATGGGGTTGGCGGCATGCCAGCCGAAGTGGCTGGCGCAATCATCGCCTCACTGTGTGCGCTAGCCGCAGCTGGCGCAGCAATGTCCTTTTTTTGCTGGCATCGGTGAGTCGGCGAGCTGTGTCTTCAAGGACACCACTTTCGACAAACTGACCGGCCCGCTGACCCGCTCGGCAATGGTCGCCAGAGTCGGCAAGGCCGCGCAATAAACCATCAAGACCGGCGACCCGGTTTTCCTGATCGACATCGATCTTTTCAAGCGGATCAACGATCTCTATCGGCTACAGCAAGGGGGACGACCTGATCAGGGCGTTCACCAAGAGGCTCGGGTCGAGCTTGCCGGAAGGCCTGATTGTCGGTCGGATTGGCGTTGGTGAGTTCGCATTCCTGTACCCGGCGCCGACCTCACCATGTCCATGGAGGCGATCGCTGAAAAGCCGATCGACGAACTGATGCGTCCATACAATCTGATGAGACATCAGCAATCCGTGAATGGCTCCGTAGGCATTGTCGCCATGCCGAAGGGCGGAGTGGACCCGGTCCACATCCTGCGTTGCTTCAATCTCGCATTGCAGAATGCGGGAGCCAGCGACATTGGAAACTGGCCCGCATTTTATCCAGATATTGGCAGAATAGCAGACTATCGACAGTGGACTGAGTCGGAACTTCGTACGGCGTTCGACCGCGGTGGCTTCGATCTTCACTACCAGCCGCAGACCGGCCTTTTTAACGGAGAAATAGTTGGCTACGAGGCGCTGATCCGCCGGAAATACCCTGAACGCGGCATGATCCCAACAGTGGAATTCATCCCGATCGCCGAGGAAACAGGCATGATCGGCTCCATAGGAGAGCGGGTCCTGCGCAAGGTGTGCAACGACGCCGCCTATCTTCCAGACCAGTGCTTCGTCGCGGTCAACATTTGGCCAGTACAGTCCATCACCAAGGACTTTGTCGGGCTGGTCAACGAAGTTGTCCGGTCGACAGGCCTGAAGCCACAACGACTCGAACTTGAAATCACCGAACCGGCCCTGATGCAGGACAAGGGTCGTGCCACATCCATCCTCAAGCAGTTGACGCAGGCTGGATTTTCAATTGCGGTAGACGCCTTTGGAACAGGCTATTCGAAGTTGAGCTACCTGATCGATGTTTCGTTTCACAAGCTGAAGATCGACTGGTCTTTCATGGACCGGATCGACCAGAATGAGAGTTCTGGAGCCGTGGTGTCGACCATTGTAGGTCTGTCACGTGCGCTCGGTGTCCATGCCATCGCCGAAGGCTTCGAGACCGAGGCACAGGCTCGCCTGCTTCAGGCGGCAGGCTGCGAAGTCATGCAGGGTTCTCTCTGCGGCCACCCCGCTCCCCTGAAGATAGGGAACGGTCACGTCGTCCCGGTGCATGGCAAAGACAAATATCCGCAAGCGGAACACGCTTACTGACGGCCCCCGCCGTGACGGTGCACCTCTCGGCCTCCTAGTTCCAAAGCCTATCGCTGGGCGACAACAATCCGGAAGGCGCCATCCCGCTGCAACTCTTCGACCCTGGAAAACCGGGCTTTCAGGATCTGATCGTACGGCAGCCCCCGATTCTGCACCATGAAGAGACGCCCGCCCGGCTTCAGAGCCGACGCTGCCGCCGTGATCATCGCTTGGCCGATTGCCGGTTCGGCGGCGCGTCCCTGATGGAAAGGGGGGTTCATGACGATAAGGTCGTACTTCCTGTCAATTTTCTCGCCAATCAGGTCATGCCAGAAGAAATCGACTGCTGGCGCTGCCGTAATTGAGGCGAGATTTGCCCTTGCGGCCTCCAACGAATCGAAATCGGCCTCATAGAGGTCGATCGACTTCAATCCTGTGGTTCGCTCGGCAAGAACTGACGAAAGATACCCCCAGCCAGCGCCAAAATCGGCTGCCGTACCCTTGCAGGCCTCCGGCAGGTGTTCAGCTAGCAGGCGCGAGCCGGCGTCAATCCGGTCATGCGAGAACATGCCAGGTGAGGTGACAAATCGGCCATCCGCAAGACCTTCTTCAACCTCCAGCGCGATACGCAGCGCCGTCGCGTCGACCGGCCTTCGAAACCAAAGTGCGGTCCCATGATATTTCGGCAGATGGCCCTCTATATCGACGAGTTTCGAAAGCCGCTTGCGAAGGCTGGCAACACCCTCGTCCGCGCCACCCGCAACCACTATCAACCCACCGGGCACCACGCGGTCGATGGCGGCACAAATCTTTGCATGGTTCCCGCCGCGATGGCGACCGGACAGCACGAGCGCGCCATCGAAGTCCGCCCCTTCAGGACGTGGCGTCGCCGCATGCCCGTGGGCGACTAGATCATTGAAGTATGGCCGAAAGCCCTGGACGAGCGACAGCGAGGCGCCGAACCCGTCTGGCAGCCGAAAGCCAGGCTCGGCGCCCAGGAACAGGATGCGCTGGCCTGCGGATGGCCCAGCGATGTCGCCGGTTTCGAATGGATGAAACAGCGTCCTCTGGGTATCACGGCTCATGGGCAACTCGCAGGCGTTGGTGATGGGCTAAAACGGAAAACGGGCGCCGACCAGAAGGCCGCGCCCGTCTTCCACTCAGTTGATGCGTCCTGACAGATCAGGCGGCGTCTTCGCCTTCGGCGGGCTTTTCGCGGGCGATTTCCTTGCCGGTCTCCTGATCGACAACCTTCATCGACAGGCGCACCTTGCCGCGCTCGTCAAAGCCCATCAGCTTGACGAAGACCTTCTGGCCTTCCTTGACGACGTCCGAGGTCTTGGCGACCCGATCATTGGCAAGCTGCGAGATGTGGACGAGGCCGTCCTTTGGACCGAAGAAATTCACGAAAGCGCCGAAGTCAGCCGTTTTGACAACGGTCCCTTCGTAGATCATGCCGACTTCAGGCTCGGCCACGATAGTGTGAATCCACTTCTTCGCCGCCTCGATTTCCTTGGCGTTGGAAGATGCGATCTTGATCACGCCATCATCGTCGATGTTGATCTTGGCGCCGGTCTTCTCGACGATCTCGCGGATGACCTTGCCGCCCGACCCGATAACGTCGCGGATCTTGTCGGTCGGAATCTGCATGACCTCGATGCGCGGCGCAAACTCGCCGAGTTCTTCACGAGCGCCGGACAGGGCGTTGGCCATCTCAGTGAGAATGTGCAGACGACCGTCCTTGGCCTGGCCAAGTGCGATCTGCATGATCTCTTCGGTTATGCCATCGATCTTGATGTCCATCTGCAGAGCGGTGATGCCGCCCACCGTTCCGGCGACCTTGAAGTCCATGTCGCCGAGATGATCCTCGTCACCCAGGATGTCGGAAAGAACCGCATAGCGGTCGCCTTCCTTGATCAGGCCCATAGCGATGCCGGCAACAGGCTTGGCGAGCGGAACGCCGGCGTCCATCAGGGCGAGCGAAGTGCCGCACACGGTAGCCATCGAGGACGAGCCGTTCGACTCGGTGACCTCGGAGACGACGCGCAGCGTGTAGGGGAAAGTCTCCGGTGCCGGCAGCATCGGACGGATAGCGCGCCAAGCGAGCTTGCCGTGACCGATTTCGCGGCGGCCGGGTGAGCCCATGCGGCCGGTCTCGCCAACGGAATAGGGAGGGAAGTTGTAATGGAGGAGGAACTTCTCCTTGTACATGCCGGTCAGGCTGTCGACATACTGCTCGTCTTCGCCGGTGCCCAGAGTTGCAACGACCAGCGCCTGGGTCTCGCCACGGGTGAACAGGGCCGAACCGTGCGTGCGTGGCAGGATGCCGACTTCCGAAACGATCTTGCGAACCGTCGAAAGATCACGGCCGTCGATACGGGCCTTGGTGTCGAGAATGTTCCAGCGTACGATCTTGGCCTGCAACTCCTTGAATACGGTGCCGACCTGCTCGCTCGTGTATTTCGGAGCTTCGTCGCCTTTCGGGCTGAACGCTTCCTTGACCTTGGCCTTGACAGCGTCAACGGCGACGTAGCGCGCCTGCTTGTCGACGTTCTTGTAGGCGTCTCTGAGTTCGCCCTCGACAAGCTTGAGCATCTCGGCTTCGAGATTCTCGTAGCTTGGCGGCGTGAAGTCGCGCGGCTCTTTGGCGGCAACCTCGGCCAGCTTGATGATCGCATCGATGACCGGCTGGAAGCCCTTGTGGCCGAACATCACGGCGCCAAGCATGACGTCCTCGGCAAGCTCCTTGGCTTCCGACTCGACCATCAGCACGGCCGCGTCGGTGCCGGCGACGATCAGATCAAGCTGCGATTCCTGCATCTCGTCGACATGCGGGTTCAAGACATACTCGCCATTGATGTAGCCGACGCGCGCGCCGCCGATGGGGCCCATGAAGGGCACGCCCGAAAGCGTCAGAGCTGCTGAGGTGGCGACGATCGACAGGATGTCTGGATCGTTCTCCAGATCATGCTGGAGGACGGTAATCACGACCTGAGTGTCATTCTTGTAGCCATTGGCGAAGAGCGGACGGATCGGGCGGTCGATCAGTCGGGAAACCAGCGTTTCCTTTTCGCTCGGACGGCCTTCGCGCTTGAAGTAGCCGCCGGGGATCTTGCCGGCCGCATAGGTCTTTTCCTGGTAGTTGACGGTCAGCGGGAAGAAGTCGAGGCCGGGCTTCGGCTCCTTCATCGAGACGACCGTTGCGAGAACAACCGTCTCGCCATATGTCGCGAGAACGGCGCCGTCAGCCTGACGCGCGATCTTGCCGGTTTCCAGAACGAGCGGGCGACCTGCCCATTCGATTTCAACTTTGTGATGCTTGAACATAGATTGTCCTTCGATATGGCTAGGTCGCGCGGTTTGTCCGGCGCGGAAATCCCAGCCTGGCTTCCATTTTGGCCGAGCCACGGGCAAGACAACGGGAAACTCGGGAATTTCAGACGCGCATCTGGCGCGCATCGAGTGTCCTGCAATCCTGCCCCATGACCGTCCACGGGCGGTTCCGCACAATCCCCTTGATTGATTGGAGCCGGATCGGACCGCCAATGAGGCAGCCCGCATGCACGACCGGCGCGCCTTCTCTCGAAAGCGCGCCGGTCAAATTCTTATCGGCGCAGGCCGAGTTTTTCGATCAATGTCGCGTAGCGGCCTTCATCCTTGCGCTTGAGATAGTCAAGCAGGCTGCGGCGCTGTGAAACGAGGGCGAGCAGGCCACGACGGGAATGATTGTCCTTCTTGTGGTCCTTGAAGTGTTCGGTCAGGTTCTTGATCCGCTCGGAGAGAATGGCAACCTGGACTTCCGGCGAACCGGTGTCGCCCTTGGCGGTTGCAAATTCGGTCATCAAGGCCTGTTTACGTTCTGCGGTAACCGACATCGGAAATCTTCCTTTCAAAATACTTGGAAATGGGACGCCCAGAGCCGGGATGTCGTCCAGCAAAGGCCAGCGGACACGGCGCAAAGCACCATGTTGCGGCGCATATAGTCCAGTTCAGCGGGAAAAGCCAGTGCATTCGGTCAACGGCGGTTCGCCGCCTCGCTATTTGGTGCGATGCAGCGCTCCAATCCAGGCTGCCCGGCCTTCTGCTCCGCCCTCAACCGGCGAATACGCGCTTCGGCTTGAACATACCGGCTTCGATGGCTCCTATCGCCACCAGCTTGCCGCGCACCGTTGCGCAGGCTTCCTCCGCCTCGGCCGGGGCATCGCGCCCCCGGATAATCACCGGGTTGCCCAGTCTGATACGGTGGGCCGCGTCGTCGGTCAGCGCCACCTTCGGCAGGCATTCGAGCGCCGCGCCTGTCTCGACCAACAACGCGTCGATGGCCGAAAAGTCTTCCACCTGTGTTTCCGGCTTGGCGGCTTCCGTCTCGGTGCCATCGGTCTCGGTCCTGTCGCCGAACCGTGCCGCCTCGAGTTCCGTAATGGTGACGAAGTCCTCGGCCGTGAAGGGATCGACCTCGGTTCGGCGCAGGTCGGAAATATGGCCGAAGCAGCCCAAGTCGCGCCCCATGTCGCGGGCCAGCGAGCGTACATAAGTGCCCTTGCCGCATTCGATCTCGAAAACTGTGCGCCCGTCGGGGGTCATCTCGATCAGATCGAAACGGCCGATTTCCACTTCGCGCGGCGGTATTTCGACAGCCGTGCCTTCGCGCGCCAGGTCATAGGCGCGTTCGCCGGCGATCTTTATCGCCGAGAACTGCGGTGGTGTCTGCATGATCACGCCGGTATATTTCGGCAGCAGGGCCCGGACCGCTGCTTCGTCGGGTCGGAGCTCAGAAGTTTCGGTGACCGGTCCCTCAAGGTCGTCGGTCGATCGTTGCTCGCCCCAGGATACCGTGAACCGATAGACCTTCGCACCGTCCTGCACGTAGGGCACCGTTTTGGTAGCCTCGCCAAGCGCTATCGGCAACATGCCCGAAGCCAGTGGATCGAGCGTGCCAGCATGGCCGGCCTTGTCTGCCTGGAAGAGCCATTTGACCTTGGCGACCGCATCGGTTGAGCCCATGCCCACGGGCTTGTCGAGCACAACCCAGCCGGAAATCGGACGACCTTTCTTCTTGCCGCGGCGACCCATTATTCGGCTTCCTTGTCGTCTTCCGTATCGAGGTCGCGCGCCACTTCGGGCGACCTGAGCAGTTCGTCGATTCTGGCGAAATTGTCGTAGCTCGTATCGAGCCTGAAACGCACTTCGGGTATCGAGCGCATTTGTCGAAGCGCATGCGAAATGCGGCCGCGCACGAATTTTGCATGCTTGTTGAGTGCCTCGACGACCGCTTCAGAATCCTTGGCTCCAAGCGGAGACACGAAGGCAGTCGCGATCTTCAGGTCTGGCGACATGCGCACTTCCGATATCGAGATCACTGTCGTCTCGATGAGAGGGTCGATGATCTCACCGCGCTGCAGCACTTCTGACAGCGCGTGACGCACCTGTTCGCCCACGCGCAGCATGCGCTGGGATGGGCCGGAAGCGGCGGATTTGGACATTGCTTTTTACCTCGAAGCGTGCGGCGCGGGATCAGACCGCGCTGCATGTTCATACGATACGGATGGCGGTCGATTGCCGCCATCCGAGTGCGATTGAATTTACGACGCCTTACAGCGTCCGCGTAATCATCTCGACACGGAAGCACTCGATGACATCGCCGACACGCATGTCTTCGTAGCCCGCGAACGCCATGCCGCACTCCTGGCCACCAGGCACTTCTGCCACTTCGTCCTTGAAGCGCTTCAGCGTCTTCAGCGTGCCCTCGTGAATGACGATGTCGTCGCGGATCAGCCGGACCCCGGCACCGCGTTCGACCTTGCCTTCGGTGACCCGGCAACCGGCGATCTTACCGACCTTGGTAATGTCGAATATCTCGAGGATTTCCGCATTGCCGATGAAGGTTTCACGGCGTTCGGGCGAAAGTAGACCCGACATCGCTGCCTTAACGTCATCAACAAGATTGTAGATGATGTTGTAGTAGCGAATTTCGATGCCTGCGGCTTCAGCAGCCGCACGAGCCTGCGGATTGGCGCGAACGTTGAAGCCGATCATCGCCGCCCCGGATGTCTCCGCCAGCGACACGTCGCTCTCGGTAATTCCACCGGCCCCGGCATGTACGATGCGGGCTCGCACCTCATCAGTGCCGAGACTGTCCAGGGCCGCCACGATCGCCTCGATCGAACCCTGAACGTCGCCCTTGATCACCAGCGGAAATTCCTTCAGTCCGCTCGCCTGCAACTGCGACATCATCTGTTCGAGCGAACCGCGCTGGACAGCATGCTTGGCCACCGCCTTGTCGCGGGCAAGCCGCTGGCGATAATCGGTGATCTCCCGGGCCCTGGCTTCGTTGTTGACCACTGCAAAACGCTCGCCTGCAAGAGGCGTTCCGGCAAGACCGAGAACCTCGACGGGCATGGCCGGCAGCGCTTCCTTGAGCTGCTCGCCACGATCGTTGATCAGCGCACGTACACGGCCCCACTCTGCGCCGGCGACAATGATGTCACCGATCATCAGGGTGCCGGTCTGAACCAGAATCGTCGCTACCGCGCCCCTGCCCTTGTCCAGCTTGGCTTCAATGACAACGCCTTCTGCGGTCCGGTCCGGATTGGCCTTGAGGTCGAGCAATTCGGCTTGCAGGAGGATAGCCTCGAGCAGTTTGTCGAGATTGGTGCCCTTCGTGGCTGACACTTCGACGTCCAGCACCTCGCCCCCCATCGACTCCACGAAGACCTCGTGGCGCAGCAGCTCGGCACGCACCTTCTGCGCATCGGCCTGCGGCTTGTCGATCTTGTTGATCGCGACGATGATCGGCACACCGGCAGCCTTGGCGTGGCTGATCGATTCGATCGTCTGTGGCATGACGCTGTCGTCGGCGGCCACCACCAGAATGGCGATGTCCGTTGACTGTGCGCCGCGTGCACGCATCGCGGTGAAGGCTGCGTGACCCGGAGTGTCGATAAAGGTAATCTTCTGCCCATTCTTCTCGACTTGGTAGGCGCCAATATGCTGCGTGATGCCGCCTGCTTCGCCAGAAACGACATTGGCGCTTCGAATAGCATCGAGCAACGACGTCTTGCCGTGATCGACATGACCCATGATGGTCACGACCGGGGGACGTGACTTCAGGTCCTCGGGCTGATCCACGACATTGAACATGCCTTCCTCGATGTCGGATTCGGCAATGCGTCGCACCGTATGGCCGAATTCAACGGCAACGAGTTCCGCCGTATCGGCATCGATCACATCGCCGGGCTTCAGGATCTGGCCTTCCTTCATGAAGTACTTCACGACGTCGACCGCGCGCTCGGACATGCGGCTCGCCAATTCCTGGATTGTAATCGTCTCGGGCAGAACCACCTCGCGCATGACTTTTTCACGCGGCTCCGAATGCATGGCTCGCTTGAATTTTTCCTGACGGCGGCGCATCGAAGAAAGCGATCGGGCGCGAGCCTCCTCACCCGCTGTGGCAGTGCTCAGCGTCAACTTGCCGCGACGGCGATCCTCCTCGCCCTTGGTTTTGGCTGGACGAGCGATTTCCGGCGTCGCGATACGCTTGATGGGCGCGCCACGAACCAACCCCTTGCTCTTGGTCTCGGTTTCTTCCTCGGCGCCTGGCTGGTCAGCCGCAGGCGACCTGCGGCGTGCCTCTTCCTCAGCCCGACGACGCGATTCAGCTTCCGCGAGAAGCCGAGCTTCCTCGTCAGCCTGCCGCCGAGCGGATTCTTCGCGCTCGCGCTTCCGCCGTTCTTCATCGTCAAGGCGGCGCCTGGCATCCTCGATGGCTCGCTGCCTGTCTTCGACTTCGCGCACCTTCGAGCCCTCGAGCGCAAGGCGGCGGGCTTCGATCTCGCTTGCCGACAGATCGCTCAGAACCATGCCCGAACGCTCAGTCGGCGCCTTCGGCGCTTCCGGCGCCGCAGGCGCTGCAACTACGGGCGTTGGCACTACAGCAGGTGCGGGCTTCGGGGTGAACACAGAGGCAGCAGCCGTCGATTCCGGCTTCTCGCCAGGAATGGAAAACTTGCGCTTCTTTGTTTCTACGACAACAGACTTGGTGCGGCCGTGCGAAAAGTTCTGACGCACGGTGCCCTGCTCCATGCCGGGCCGCTTCAGCGTCAGTGTCTTCTTCACAGGGACACTCAAGGTCTTGTCGTCATCCGATTTCGTATCACTCATTCCAGATCCTCTGCGGCATCAACTTCGTCAGCAATCGCCGCAAACATTGCCCGTTCGTCCGGGGATCCGCCCCGGTATCGGTCAAGCGCAACCATGCGCTTTTGAACCGCTCTTCCCGCGTCGCCCGCAAGAACGGCTGCATGTATCACATTTGTGCCACCCAATGCCAAACCCAATTCCGCTTCCGAAAAAAGTTTGTAAGCGGCAATCTGCGGCCCGCCAGCGTAAGCGGTGGCACGCCGCGCCTGCGTGAGCTTGCGCAGGCCGTCTTCCGAGGCTTCGGCAGCGTGCAGTACAAAAAGACCTGCCCCACTGCGAACACTGGCTTCGACTTTTGTGGCTCCCAGAGCGACCATTCCAGCCTTGCGCGCCAAGCCCAGAGAGCCGAGCGCAGACTTCGTCAGGACATTGTCAACTATGGCACCGAGATCGGGTGGAAGCTTGATCTCGGTCTTGAATGCCCGCGCGAAAGCCCCCTTCTTGGCGGCCTTTTCGACGGTCTCACGGTTTGCACTTACCCAGCAACCGCGCCCGGGCAGCCTTCGCTTGATGTCCGGAACGACAGACTTGTCTGGCCCGAGAACGAAACGGATCAGTTCACCCGGCTGGTATTGCCGGCGTGTGACGATGCATGTGCGATCGTTCATCTGTTCCAATTCGGTCTCCGGGCCGGTTCACGTCACGCACCGGCCGGTTCAGCGGGTTCCTCACCCGCCTCAACGACTTCGTCTTCCGTGATCCAGCCAGCCTTAAGCCGCGCCGCCAATACCATCTGCTCGGCATCGGCGCGCGAAACGGCATGGTCCGCCAGGACACCCGGGAAGAACTTGGTCTCCCCGTCCTTGCGTTCCTTCCAGCCAACGAGGTCGTCAACCGCATAGCCGGCGAAGTCCTCGATCGTCTTCACGCCATCCTCGCCAAGCGTCACCATCATAGCAGTGGTCACGCCAGGAATATCGCGCAGTTCGTCCTCGACGCCGAGTTCCTTGCGCTTGGAATCGTGCGCGGCCTCAATCTTCTCGAGGTAATCACGAGCACGGGTCTGAATCTCGACAGCCGTGTCCTCATCGAAACCGTCAATCGAGGCGATCTCGTCCTGCTCAACGAAGGCGACCTCCTCGACGCTGGTGAAGCCTTCGGAGGCCAGCACCTGGCCGACCATCTCGTCTACGTCCAGCGCCTCCATGAACAGAGTGGAACGCTCGACGAATTCCTTCTGGCGACGCTCGGACTCCTCCTGTTCGGTGAGGATGTCGATATCCCATCCCGTCAACTGTGAAGCCAGGCGCACATTCTGTCCGCGCCGACCGATCGCCAGCGACAGCTGGTCGTCGGGCACCACGACCTCGATGCGCTCGGCATCCTCGTCAAGCACCACCTTCGCGACCTCGGCCGGCTGCAGCGCATTGACAATGAAGGAAGCGGCCGACGGCGACCATGGAATGATGTCGATCTTTTCGCCCTGCAGTTCGCCAACAACGGCCTGGACGCGCGATCCACGCATGCCGACGCAGGCGCCGACTGGATCGATCGAACTGTCTCGCGACACGACGGCGATCTTGGCGCGCGAGCCGGGATCGCGGGCAACCGACTTGATCTCGATGATGCCGTCGTAGATTTCCGGCACTTCCATATTGAACAGCTTGGCCATGAACTGCGGATGCGTGCGCGACAGGAAAATCTGCGGTCCACGCTGCTCGCGGCGAACATCATAGACATAGGCGCGGACGCGATCGCCATACTTGAAGTTTTCTCGCGGGATCAGTTCGTCGCGACGGATGATCGCTTCACCGCGTCCGAGATCGACGATGACATTGCCGTATTCGACCCGCTTGACTGTGCCATTGACGATCTCGCCGATGCGATCCTTGTACTCGTCGAACTGGCGGTCGCGCTCGGCCTCGCGCACCTTCTGTACGATGACCTGCTTGGCCGATTGCGCGGCGATGCGGCCGAATTCCATTGGCGGCAACTGTTCGGCGATGAAGTCACCGACCTCGGCGTCGGGATTGCGCTCACGAGCCGACGACAGAGCGATCTGACGGCTGTATTCCTCGACCGTTTCGACCACTTCCATCAGCCGCTGCAGCTTCATCTCTCCGGTAGTCGGATTGATGTCGGCACGGATATTGGTCTCCTGACCGTAGCGCGAACGCGCCGCCTTCTGGATCGCGTCGGCCATCGCCTCGATAACGATTTCCTTGTCGATCGACTTTTCCCGCGCAACCGCGTCGGCGATCTGCAGCAGTTCAAGCCTATTGGCGCTAACAACCATTTCCGTAGTCTCCCTGAACATCCACTCCTGCACCGGTCCTCGATGCGAGGTGTTCGATCAATCCTGTGTTTCGTCGTCCGTATCGTCTTCCGGTTCGCCGGAGCGCTTCTTGGCTTCCTTGCGCGCTTGGTTGTCTTTCGACAGGGCATCGCGGATTAGATCATCGGTCAGTATCAACCTGGCTTCCGCGATCGCATCGTAGGGCACATCGATCTGCGTCGCCGCGCCTTCGGGCGCCTGATCGCGCTCTATTGTCACACTATTGGCGTGCGCCGCGACAATAGTGCCCTTGAAGCGCTTGCGCTCGGCTACAAGGATCGAGGTCTCAAGGCGGACCTGATGTCCGCTCCAATCCTCAAAGTCGGACGTCCTCACCAGGGGCCGGTCTATCCCAGGGGAAGACACTTCCAGATGATAGGCCTTGTCCACCGGGTCTTCGACGTCGAGCGCCGGGGACACCGCGCGGCTGACTTCTTCGCAGTCCTCGACAGTCATGGTGCCGTCCTCACGCTCGGCCATGATCTGGAGCGTCAGGCCATTCTGGCCGGACAGCCTCACCCGAACGAGCCGGAAACCGATCGCCCTGAGAACAGGCTGCACGATTGAGGCAACGCGCGCGTCGGTCCCGCTTTCGCGAATAATGCGATCGTCGCCGGATGTGTCGTTTGCAAGGGCCGTCATCAGGTCTCCACTACGGCCATCTAACAAAAAAGAGCGGGACCGGGTGGACCCACTCTTCGTCAAACCGACCAAGAACTTGCAACCGATATAGACCAAGCTCCAGTTGCTTTCAAGTCCCGCGTCCTACCTGCCCTGGTGACCTGACCTGGGAAAAGCGGCCAACCCGGCCGAGGCGGCCAAAGAAGCAAGCCTATCTTCGGATGAAGGTCAGATAGCAAGGCCGCCGGTTCTCCCGCAGCGCCTTGGCTTCATAGCGCGTGCCCGGCCAGCCAGGATATGCGACATTCCAGTCGTCTGCCTCCGCCGCCAGCCAGGAAAACTCGCCATGCGCTGCACATGCCAGCAGCGTCCAGTTCACATAGGTATCGATGTCCGAAGCGAAGCGAAAGCGACCGCCACTCACCAGGACGCGCGCGAACCGATCGAGATTCTCGGCGCTTACAAAGCGCCGTTTCCAGTGCTTCTTCTTCGGCCACGGATCGGGGTACAGGAGGTCAATCCCAGCCAGCGATGCATCAGGCAGCCAGTCGAGCAATTGCGTGGCGTCATCGTCATGCACCCGAAGATTTCCGGGCGGGGTATCCGCCACTACGCCCATCAACTTGGCCATGGAATTGACGAACGGTTCGACGCCGATGAAGCCGGTGCCGGAATGCGTCATCGTCTCATGAAGCAGGTGCTCGCCACCGCCGAAAC
>Ga0209347_1004237_pt1 | contig 15225 bp, 14 predicted proteins | sample AutmiccommuBRH23_FD_187382 | JGI IMG/M metagenome (GOLD analysis project Ga0209347, IMG submission 187382) | Deep subsurface microbial communities from Mt. Terri, Switzerland - Autotrophic microbial communities BRH/23 (SPAdes) (version 2) | ecosystem: Environmental > Aquatic > Deep subsurface >... | reverse complement strand
CAGTTGCTGGGCGGCGGAATAATACATCTCGCGGTAATTGGTGCGCGCGATTTCGGTGGCAGCCTTGCCTTCGGGCGCCAGCGTCACGGTCAGGTCGATGTCATAGAGCATCGGGCCGGTATCCTTCAGGTGATCGAGCAGCGGCACCTCCCGCGCGGGCGTCGGCACACGGAACGGCTCCAAGGCCGCTTTCGTCACGATCCAGGGGCTGATCGTGGTGGCGGTCGCCTTGGCCTGAAACGGCCCGAGCGGTTGGTATTCCCACGCCTGAATGTCGCGCGCCGACCAGTCGTTCAAAAGGACATAGCCGAAGATCATCGCATCGGCCTCATCCACCGTGACCGGGCCTTCGCTGGCCATGCCCACGACCGCGCCCATCTCCAGTTCCAGATCAAACCGGGCCGAGGGCGCGAAACGCGGGGCCGCGTCATCCGGGCCCTTCAACTGCCCCCAGGGGCGGCGCACCGGCGTGCCCGACACCACCACGGAGGAGGCGCGGCCATTATACCCGATGGGGATATGCAGCCAGTTCGGTGGCAGGGCATTTTCCGCCCCCCGGAACATCGTGCCCACATTGGTGGCATGATGCTTGCCCGCATAGAAATCGGTGTATTCGGCGACCAGAAAAGGCAGGTGCATCTCGGCCTGATCCATCGGCACCAGCAGCGGCGCAACAGCCGCCTCGTCCGGCGCGCCTGTCGCCAGCAGCTGGATCAGCCGGGCGCGCAGCGCGGCCCAGGCCTCGGGACCAAGCTCCATCACCTCGTTCCAGAAAGGCACATCAAAGACGGGCGCGTCATCAAGGTTCAACAGCCCCTCATCCTCGGCCGCGCGACAATCAAGGATCATGTCGCCGATCGCCACGCCGCAGCGCGGATCGTCATCACCGACCGAGAAAACGCCGCAAGGCAGGTTGTTCAGCGGAAACGGGTGGCCGGGCGCATTGGCCGAAGCCACCCAGCTTGTCATCAGGGGCATGTCTTGGTCCTTCCGGGGGTCAGCCCCGCTGCCTCAGCGGGGCCGGAATGTCAGGGAAGGGCAGGGATGCAGACCCCTGCCCAAGGCGGGACATATCCCGCTTACTTCTTGCCGGGCGTGCCGTCGAACTTCTTCTCAAGGCTTTCCCAGCAGTCGATATAATCGTCCTGCAAGGGCGCCTCCTCGGCGGCGAACCGCGTCAGATGCTGCGGGAACCGCGTCTCAAACATGAAGGACATGGTATTGTCCAGCTTTTCTGCCTTCAGCTCGGCATTGGACGCGCCCTCGAAGGCGTTCTTGTCCGGCCCATGCGGCAGCATCATGTTATGCAGGCTCATCCCGCCGGGCACGAAACCCTTGGGCTTGGCATCATACTGGCCATAGATGTTGCCCATCAGCTCGGACATGATGTTCTTGTGATACCACGGCGGGCGGAAGGTGTTCTCGGCCACCATCCAGCGCTCGCGGAACAGCACGAAGTCGATATTCGCGGTTCCCTCCACGCCCGAAGGGGCGGTCAGCACGGTGAAGATCGACGGGTCCGGGTGATCGAACAGGATCGCGCCGACCGGGCAATAGGTCCGCAGGTCATATTTGACCGGCGCGTAATTGCCATGCCACGCCACCACGTCCAAGGGCGAATGGCCGATCTCGGTCCGGTGGAACTGGCCGCACCATTTGATGACCACGGATGAAGGCACCTCGCGATCCTCGAAGGCCGCCACGGGCGTCTTGAAATCCCGGCGGTTCGCCATGCAATTGGCCCCGATGGGACCGCGCCCCGGCAAGTCGAATTTCTGGCCATAGTTTTCGCAGACGAAACCACGGCAGGGGCCTTCCAGAACCTCGACCCGATACAGCAGCCCGCGCGGGATGATCGCAATCTCCTTGGGCTCCAGATCGATGATCCCCAACTCGGTGCAGAACCGCAGCCGCCCTTCCTGCGGCACGATCAGCAATTCGCTGTCAGCCGAGAAGAAGTATTCGTCCTGCATCGACGCCGTGACCAGATAGATATGGCTGGCCATGCCCACCTGCGTGTTCACATCGCCCGCCGTGGTCATGGTCCGCATGCCGGTGATCCATGTCAGGGCGGCGTCGGTGTGCGCCACCGGGTCCCAGCGATACTGGCCAAGGCTGATCACATCCGGGTCGATATGCGGCGCCGATTTCCAATAGGGCACGTCGATCTTCACATAGCGCTTGGAATGTTTGACCGAGGGCCGGATGCGATAGCACCAGGTCCGCTCGTTCTGATGGCTGGGCGCGGTAAAGGCCGTGCCCGACAACTGCTCGCCATAAAGGCCATAATTGCACTTCTGCGGGCTGTTCATGCCCTGCGGCAGCGCACCGGGCAGCGCCTCGGTCTCGAAATCATTTCCGAAGCCGGGCATATATCCGGGGGTCGTGCCCTGCGGCGTGGCCGCCTGCACGAAGGCATGGGGAAGCGTGGGGCGATTCATGGTGGCGTCCTCCTTTATGGTTGCGTTGTTAACGGTTGATTTTGTAACTAACAACAACAGGAGTCCCCATCATGCCACAAAAAGACGATTTCGATTTGCAGAATTTCCTGCCCTACCTGCTCAATCAGGCGGCCGAGGAAAGCAGTCTCGCCTTTCAGCAGGTCTACAAGGATCGCTACGGGATGTTGCGCACGGAATGGCGTGTGCTGTTCCATCTGGGCCTTTATGGCCGACTGACCGCGAAAGAGATCGGGGCGCGGTCCAAGATGCACAAGACCAAGATCAGCCGCGCCGTCCAACGGTTGGAGGAGCGGCGTTTCCTGACCCGCGCCCCCGATGATGCCGACCGGCGGCAGGAATATCTTGACCTGACAGTGCAGGGCCGCGCGGCCTACCGCGATCTGCACGGCGTGGCGCAGGGCTATGACGCGGCACTGGCCGATACACTGACCGCCGAAGAAGAGCGCATCCTGCGCGCCGCCCTGCGCAAACTGGCGCGGATGGGCTAGGCCCGCCCGCCCTGATCAGAACTTCGCCTCGACCCCCGGCAGGTTCAGCGCCTTGATCAGGTCGCGCAACTCCTGCCGCGCGGCCACATTGGAAATGTTCATCTGCTTGACGCCAATATCCTTGAGGTCCAGCAGCGTGAGCCCGCGCGGGAACAATTCGCGGAAGATCACGCGTTCGTTGAACCCCGGTGCCACGCGGAACCCGATCCGCTTGGCCAGATTGTCCAGCGCACGGCCCATCTTCTCCTTGTTGACCATCTGCTGCGCCCCCAGACGGTTGCGCACCACGACCCAGTCGATCGGCTTCAGCCCCGCCTGTGCCCGCAATTGCCGCGCGCTCCAGACCATCTCGGAATAGACCGAGGGTCCAAGGATCTTCTTGCCGTCGCCATCCACATGGGCCAGCAGATCGAAATCAATGAAACTGTCGTTCAGCGGCGTGATCAGCGTATCGGCAAGGCTATGGGCGACCTGTGAAAGCCGCGTATGTGAACCGGGACAGTCGATCACGATGAAATCGCTGACCGGATCCAGCCGCGCAATCGCCGCCGACAGCCGTTGGTCATAGGGGTTTTCCCCCTCCTTCAGCGTGGCGGGATCGGCCTCCGGCAATTCGATATAGACCGGCCCCGGCAGGTCCAGACCGGATTTCGCGATAAAGGCTGCACGATTCTCGGCATAGCGGCCAAAGGTCTTTTGCCGCAGGTCCAGATCCAGCGCGCCGACCCTGTGCCCCAGCCGTGCAAGGGCGGTCGCCACATGCATCGAGACGGTGGATTTCCCAGCGCCGCCTTTTTCATTTCCCACAACGATGATATACGCCAAACCGTTTCCCCGCCTTCCCTGCGACAAACGCGACCTTCCCCGGTCAATCCCCCCGGACAAGGCCACTATATGTTGTATGCTCTCATATGGGAAGCGCAGCCGAGGTCAAGCGCTCTGCCTGCGTCACCCGGCAGACCGTGGCAATGGGATTGACGTGACATCAGGCGATGCGCTTGCTAGGGACGCGTCCGGGTGGTGATGAATCAAAAGGGGTCAATGTGAAGATCGAAAAGACAAGACTGCCGGGTGTTCTGATCCTGACGCCGGCCCGCTTCGGCGATACGCGCGGCTTCTTTTCGGAAAGCTGGAATCGCAAGACTCTGGCCGCGCATGACATCACCTTTGATTTCGTGCAGGACAATCATTCCCTCTCCGCCCGCGTCGGCACCGTGCGCGGTCTGCATTTCCAGTCGCCCCCCCATGCACAGGCCAAGCTGGTGCGCTGCGGCAAGGGGCGGCTTTTCGACGTGGCCGTGGATATCCGGCGCGGCTCGCCCACCTATGGCCAGTGGATCGGCGAGGAATTGTCCTTCGAGAACGGCCGCCAGCTGCTGATTCCCGCAGGATTCCTGCACGGTTTCGTCACCCGCGAACCCGACACGGAAATCATCTACAAATGCACCGATTATTACGCGCCGGACTGTGACGGCGCGATCCGCTTTGACGACCCCGACATCGGCATCGACTGGGGCCTGCCCGACGGGGTCGAGGCGCTCTTGTCCGACAAGGACGCGAAGGCGCCGCTGCTGCGCGATTTCGAAACACCATTCGTCTACGAGGGCTGAGGCATGAAACTTCTGGTAACGGGTGGCGCGGGCTTCATCGGGTCCGCCGTGGTGCGGCTTGCGGTGGCACGGGGGCATCAGGTGGTCAATCTGGATGCGCTGACCTATGCCGCCTGTCTCGACAACGTGGCCAGCGTGGCGGACAGCCCGTCCTACGCCTTCGAACATGCCGATATCCGCGACCGCGCCGCGCTGGACCGCATCTTCGCCGCGCACAAACCCGACGCTGTGATGCACCTTGCTGCCGAAAGCCACGTGGACCGCTCCATCGACGGGCCGGGCGACTTCATCGAGACGAACATCACCGGCACCTACAACATGCTCGAAGCCGCCCGCAGCCATTGGACAGCGCAGGGCAGGCCCGACAGCTTCCGCTTCCACCATATCTCCACGGATGAGGTGTTCGGCTCTCTCCCCGCCGATCCATCGGTGAAATTCACCGAAGACACGCCCTATGACCCACGCTCGCCCTATTCCGCGTCGAAAGCCGCCAGCGACCATCTGGTGCGCGCATGGCATGAAACCTATGGCCTGCCCGTGGTGCTGACCAATTGCTCCAACAATTACGGCCCCTATCACTTCCCCGAAAAGCTGGTCCCCGTGATCATCCTCAACGCGCTCGCGGGCAAACCCCTGCCGATCTATGGCGACGGCTCCAACATCCGCGACTGGCTCTTTGTCGAGGATCACGCCGCTGCCCTCCTCTTGGTGCTGGAAAAGGGCGCGCTCGGCCGCAGCTACAATATCGGCGGCGAGAATGAGCGGACCAACCTCGAACTCGTCCGCACCCTCTGCGCCATTCTTGACGATCTGCGCCCCAAGGCGGCAGGCAGCTATGCCGACCAGATCACCTTCGTGACCGACCGCCCCGGCCATGACGCGCGCTATGCCATCGACCCCACGCGCATCCGCGCCGAACTGCGCTGGCGTCCTTCGGTCACGGTCGAAGAGGGTCTGCGCCGCACCGTGCAATGGTATCTGGATAACGAGGCGTGGTGGAAACCCTTGCAAGCCCGCCACGGCGTCGGCCAGCGTCTGGGGACCAAGGCATGATCCGCGTTCTGGTTTTCGGCCAGACCGGACAGGTCGCCACCGAACTGGCCCGTCAGGCCACCCCCGACATGGCCATGACCTGCCTTGGCCGCGACCGCGCCGATCTCTCGGATCCCGCCGCCTGCGCCGCCGTCATCGCCGCCTCTGACGCCGATGTGGTGATCAACGCAGCCGCCTACACAGCCGTGGACCGCGCCGAAACCGAAGAAACCCTCGCCACCACGATCAACGGCACCTCCCCCGGTGCCATGGCCCGCGCCTGCGCCGCGCGCGGCATCCCCTTCCTACATATATCGACCGATTACGTCTTTGACGGCAGTGGAACCCGCCCATGGCAGCCCGATGACGCGACCGGCCCGCTGGGCGCCTATGGCCGCTCCAAACTGACCGGGGAAGAGGCCGTCCGCGCCGCAGGTGGCCCCCATGCGATCCTGCGCACCTCATGGGTCTTCTCGGCCCATGGCGCGAATTTCGTGAAAACCATGCTGCGTCTGGGGGCCGAACGGGAAAAGCTGACCATCGTCGCCGATCAGGTGGGCGGCCCCACCGCCGCCGCCGATATCGCCGCAGCCCTCCTGACCATGGCCCGTGCCTTCCATGCCGGTCATGGCACCACGGGAACCTACCATTTCAGTGGCGCCCCCGATGTCAGCTGGGCCGATTTCGCGCGCGAGATCTTTGTCGTGTCCGGCCTCTCCTCCCGGGTCGAGGATATTCCCACCTCCGCCTATCCCACGCCGGCCCGACGCCCTGCGAATTCCCGCATGGACGTCACCGCGCTGACTCTTGCCTACGGCATCGAACGACCTGATTGGCGCGACAGTCTGCGCCGTGTATTGAGTGACCTGAAGGAGATTTGACATGACGACGCGCAAGGGCATTATCCTCGCAGGCGGCTCTGGCACCCGGCTTTATCCCATCACCATGGGCCTGTCCAAGCAGCTTCTGCCGATCTATGACAAACCGATGATCTACTATCCGCTCAGCGTCCTGATGCTGTCCGGTATCCGCGACATCGCGATCATCACCACTCCCGAGGATCAGGATCAGTTTCAGCGCCTGATGGGCGATGGCAGCCAATGGGGTCTGGACTTCACCTATATCCAGCAACCCTCGCCGGACGGTCTGGCACAGGCCTATATCCTGGCCGAGGATTTTCTGGCAGGGGCCCCGTCGGCCATGGTGCTGGGCGACAACATCTTTTTCGGCCACGGGCTTCCCGAATTGCTCAAGGATGCGGACGCGCAGGCCACAGGCGGCACCGTGTTCGGCTATCAGGTCAGCGATCCCGAACGCTACGGGGTGGTCAGCTTCGCGCCCGACGGGCAAGTGGTCTCGATCATCGAGAAACCCGCCAAGCCCGCCTCGAACTATGCCGTGACCGGGCTTTATTTCCTTGACGGCACCGCCCCGCAGAAGGCCCGAAACGTCACCCCCTCCGCCCGTGGCGAGCTTGAGATCACATCCCTTCTGGACATGTATCTGGCCGAAGGCTCCTTGACGGTCAAACGCATGGGGCGCGGCTATGCCTGGCTGGACACAGGCACCCATGGCAGCCTGCTGGATGCAGGCAACTTCGTCCGCACGCTGGAAAAGCGGCAGGGGATGCAGACCGGCTGCCCCGAGGAAATCGCCTTCGAACAAGGCTGGATCGACCGCGCCGCCATGGCCGCCATGGCCGAGAAATTTGCCAAGAACGACTACGGAAAATATCTCAAACGCCTTCTGGACTAACCCGATCTTAATCCCGCTGGGCGAAGATGCAGGTCAGAGCTTGTATCCTCTCGCCATGATTCCGGGGTTTGCGTCCTGTCCGCGCGACAGGGCTGGTTGACCACGTCCCGCAGCCATCGGCTGACAGCGATACAGGCCATGTGCAACGCATGGTGGACAGGTATGCTGGCAGGACAATCGGTATTGATCACGGGGGGCGCGGGCTTCATCGGCGCGCGTCTGGCGATGACACTCTCGGACCGTCACCGCGTGACGGTATTCGACAATTTCAACCCGCAGGTCCATGACGCCGTGCCGCAAACGCGGATGCGTCTGGCCCGTCACGGTGTCGATGTCATCACCGGCGATATCCGCGATCCGCGTGAGGTGGGGGCCGCCGTGGCCCGGACCCGCCCGCGAGTGATCTATCATCTGGCGGCGGAAACCGGCACCGGCCAGTCCTATTCCAAGCCCACCCATTACACCGACGTCAACGTGATGGGCACCGCGCACCTGATCGAAGCGGTCCGCCGCCACGTCCCGGATCTGCCCCGCATCATCCTCGCCGGCTCCCGCTCCGTCTATGGGGAAGGAAGCTGCATCGACGCGCAGGGTCGCCCCGCCTGCGCCATGGACCGGCGACAGCCTGATCTGGACGCCGGGCTGTTCCAGCCGCGCAGCCGCACCGGCGCCCTGCTGACCCCGGTGCCCACCGATGCGACCTGCCCGGTCGCCCCCGCGTCGGTCTATGCCTCGACCAAACTCATGCAGGAATATCTGCTGTCGCAGGCATTCTGGGGCACGCCAACGCGGGTCGGTATCCTGCGCCTGCAGAATGTCTATGGTCCGGGGCAGTCGATGAACAATCCCTATACCGGTGTGCTGTCGATCTTCTGCCGCCAGATACTGGACGGGCAGGTGCTCGATATCTTCGAAGACGGGCAGATCACCCGCGATTTCGTGCAGGTCGACGATGTCGTGCGCGCCTTCGCCATGATGGGACAGGCCCGCGCCATGCCGCAGGAGGTGCTGGATATCGGCGCAGGGCAGGGGGCCACGATCCTGTCGGTGGCGCAGACCCTGCTGGCCTGCCTTGGCGCACCGCCCGACCGGCTGGTCGTGACGGGCGCCTATCGCCCGGGGGACATCCGCCATGCGGTCGCCGATATCAGCCGCGCCGTCACCCTGCTGGGCTGGCAACCCGACGTGGCGCTGCCCGACGGCCTGGCCCGCCTCGCCGCATGGTCACGCGATCAGGTCAGCTATCCCGCAAGGGCCATCAGCTGAACAGCCATACAGGGATAGGCAAGGACAAGAGGCAAACGGCCATGACAACGCACATGATCAGGACGGATCATCCGACCCCGCCCGACACCGGGATTGCCGGATGTGACACACTTGTTGGTCTCTATTCCTTCCCCAAAAGCGGCAATACCTGGCTGCGGGCCATCATCGCCGCGATCTTCCAGGTGCCTGTCGCATCGGGGATGATGGCCGAATATGTGATCGACACCCATATGGGGCAGGCCATCGGCAAACGGCCCTGGCGCCAGTTCGACAGAAGCTGGTGCTTCTACAAATCGCACAACAAGACCCCGGCGATTCCCGATGGCGACAGGATGATCCACCCCGACCGGATCATCTATATCTACCGCCACCCGCTGGATATCTTCACCTCCTACCTCAACTACCTCTCCGGCAACGTCACGGCCCTGTCGCAAAAGGTCTTCGGCTTCACCTTCGACCGGGTCGAGGATCTGACCAAGGCCGAGATGAGCCGCCTTCTCGACCGTTTCACCACGCACGGCACCTTCGATCCGCGCGCGGCCAATCCCTTCGGCAGCCTGTTCGACAGCATCGACAACTACACCGCCCTGCGCGACGCGGGAGGGCCGGTCCATATCCTGCGCTATGAGGATCTGATCGACGACTTCGACACCGCCGTCAGCGCCATCTGCGCCTTTCTCGACGTCCCCCTGACCACGGGCGATCTGGACCGTATCCGCCAGATCTCCGAAGAGTTGACCGCCGGGGATGGAAAATTCTTCTGGAAACGCAAGGTCGGCACCCATCGCGACTATCTCGACCAAAGCCAGATCGACACCTTCTGGCAGCGCCATCAGGACCGGATGCACGCCCTGGGATATCACCGCTGATGCCGCCCCGCACTCGCCAGACAGGACAACCCGAACCGCGACCGCACCCGCCAGAGCCATATGCGGCGGCCATCTACGTCATCCAGCACAAGGCCGAGGCTGCGGCCCATGTCAGACTGGCCCTCACGGACCTGCTGGCCATCGCCACCCGCGTGATCGTCGTGACCACCGGCGACAGCTTGCCCGATGTGCAGACCACGCTGGCCGGTCTCGACAGGGGGCAACGCGCCACCGTGATCACGCATGACCGGGATGGCGCGATCCTCTCGGCCTATCGCGCGGGTCTGGGGCGTCTGTTGCGCGACGGGCCTGTCACCGGCCATGTGATCCTGACCGGCTATCACGTTTTCGGCCCGATCCGCCCCGACGGCTGGCGCGATCTGCCGCGCGATGCCGATCTTCTGTCGGCCTATTGGCACAACGCCGCTCTCGACCCGCGCCTGCGGTCCCGTGCCGACATGCCCGACAAACTGCCCTATCTGGACTTCGCGCTGCTCTCGTCCGCGCTGGTCAACGATCCCGGCTTCCAGAAACTCTGCCACGATCTGCCCCTCTTCAACGACTATTGGGATCAGATCGAGCGTGGTCTGGTCCCGCTGGCCCGGTTCCTGCGCGATACCGGCCGCCGTATCGCCTGGGCCATGCCGGAGGACGCGATGCAGACCGCCGATCCGCGCCACTATGAGGTGCATCGCCTCGTCGCCGAAGGCGCACCCTGCCTGCCGGTCTCCGTTCTGATGCTGGACCCGCTCCTCCATGACCTGAACGGGATCGACCTGCGCGCCGCACTCGATGGTCTGCGCGCGCGCAATCCTGCCCTCTACAATGCCGTGATGACCTTTGCGGCGGCGCGCGTGCCGCTGCGCGCCTTCACCACCATCGCCGATCAATACGAGGTGTTAAGCACGCATTACCCCTCGGACCGCGGCACATGGGATTTCGGGCCCGTCGCGGTCTTCATCCATGCCTTCTATGCCGAGATGATGCCCGAATTCTGGGCTCTGATCGCAAAGTTTCCCATGCCTGCCCATCTCTTCCTGTCTACCGCCAGCGATCAGGACAAGGCCATGATCGAAGCCTTTCTGGACGCACAGCAATGGCCCGCCGCCCATCGCACCGTGCGTGTCGTGGCGCAGAACCGCGGGCGCGACATGTCCGCGCTGTTCATCACGTTCCGTGACGTGGCCCTGTCCGGCGATTATCAGGTGGCGCTGCGCCTGCATTCCAAACGCACGCCGCAGGTCAGCCGACAGGTGGCCGAAGGTTTCAAGGCACATCTTTTCGACAATCTGGTTCATTCGCCCGCCACGATCCGCCAGTTGCTCGACCGGTTCGAGGCCGAGCCTGACCTCGGGCTGGTGATTCCCCCTGTCATTCACACAGGTTTCGGCACTTTGGGCCATGCCTGGTATTCCAACCGCGAGGTTGTGCGGGATCTGTCTGCCCGCATGGGCCTGAACGTGCCGCTCGACGCGGATACCCCGGTGGCTCCCTATGGCACGATGTTCTGGTTCCGCATCCCGGCGCTGCGGGTGATGTTCGACTGGCCCTGGCAGTGGGAGGATTACAATCCCGAACCGCATCACATCGACGGTGGCCTCGCCCATGCGCAGGAACGGCTGATCGGCTATGCCGTTCAGGCCAGCGGCTATCGCACCCTCTCGGTCATGACGCCGCAACTGGCCGCGCGCAACTATGCAAGGCTGGAATACAAGATGCAGCTCTTCGCCGCGCGGCTTGCCTCGCATCACCTTCTGGATCAGCTGGCACAACTGGACCGCAACGCCGAAACCTTCGGCATCCGCCTGATCAGGCGGCTTCGCGTGATCTATGGCCGCATCATCCGCCGCTTTCCCGGCGCGCGCGCCTATCTCAAACCTGTGGCGCGGCGGATCCTGCCCCTGCTGACACCGGGGTATCGCCTGTGACGTCCCACGCAGGGCGCGGCCCTGACCCGCAACGAAAAACGCCGCCCAAAGGGGCGGCGTTCTCCAAGTCCTGCGCGGAGTGGATCAGAAACCCAGACCGGCGTATTTGTTCTTGAACTTCGACACACGGCCGCCTGCATCCATCAGACGCGAGGAGCCACCGGTCCAGGCCGGGTGCACCGTGGGGTCGATATCCAGCGACAGCGTGTCGCCTTCCTTGCCCCAAGTCGAATGCATCTGGAAGGTCGAGCCGTCGGTCATCTTGACGGTGATCATGTGATAATCGGGGTGGATGTCTTTTTTCATCGTGCCGATCCTTATGCTTCAGCGCCCGAACCGGGCTTGTAGTTGGCGACTTCTGCGATACGGGCGGATTTGCCGCGACGCGCGCGCAGATAGTACAGCTTGGCGCGACGGACACGACCACGACGCACCACGGTGATGCTGTCGATATTGGTCGAATAGAGCGGGAACACACGCTCCACGCCTTCGCCGAACGAAATCTTGCGGACCGTGAACGACCCGGCAATGCCCTTGCCGTTCTTGCGGCTGATGCAGACGCCTTCATAGGCCTGCACACGGCTGCGGGTGCCTTCGGTCACTTTATAGCCGACGCGGATCGTATCGCCGGCCTTGAAATCGGGAATTTCCTTCCCGAGGGCGGCAATCTGTTCCGCCTCGATCTGTGCGATCAGGTTCATCGCGGGTCTCCTATCTGCTTGCGGTTTGTCCCGCAAAGTTTGCCACGTCCTCAGAGCTCTTGGTCTTCAACCGGGTCCGCCTGCCGAAATTCGGTGCGCCCGCCAGAGGTCAGGTCGTCGTTCCTTGGTGCTGCGTCCCGGTTCATCCGTGGTGCCGAAGAAGGCAACCTGAACCAAAGACATCAGGTCCGATAGACTCAACACAGTCCCGGACGCGCGGGTCATACCGGGCCGCGCCCCCTTTGGCAAGAACCGAATCCCGCGCGATCAGCCGTCCGGCTTGTCTGTCCGCGCCTCATGCGCCGCCCACAGATCGGGCCGACGCGCCTTGGTGATGGCTTCCGATTGCGCCCGCCGCCACGCAGTGATCTTGCCGTGATGGCCCGACTGCAACACCTCGGGGATCACGCGCCCGCGCCATGCGGCAGGCCGCGTATACTGCGGATGCTCTAGCAACCCGTCCGAGAAACTTTCCTCCTCGGTCGAGGCCGCATTGCCCAGCACCCCCGGCAACAGCCGCACCGTGGCGTCAATCAGCGCCATCGCCGCGATCTCGCCGCCGGTCAGGACGAAATCGCCCAGACTGACCTCCTCGATCGCATAGGCCTCCAGCACCCGCTCATCCACACCCTCGAACCGCCCACACAACAGCGTCACCCCATCCGCCGCCGCCAAGCGCCGCGCCATGGCTTGCGTCAGCGGCGCCCCGCGTGGGGACAGATAGATCACCGGCCAGCGCCCCCGCGCGCCCTCCGCCGCCGCATCCAGCGCATGACCCAGAACATCAGGCCGCAGCACCATCCCGGCACCCCCACCCGCGGGCGTGTCATCCACATTGCGATGCTTGCCCTCGCCAAATTCCCGCAGATCAATCGTCCGCAACGCCCACCGCCCCTCGGCCAGCGCCTTGCCCGTCAGGCTCTCGCCCAGAACACCCGGAAAAGCCTGCGGCACCAGCGTGATCACCTGCGCCACCCAGGCCCCCGCCAGATCAGGCGTATCCGTCACCAACTCCCGCGGACGCAGCGTCGCGCGGATCGACTTGCGACCATGGGATTTCAGCGGGGCAGGGCCCTCGGGATCGTGTTCTTGCGTCATGCCAACCCCATAGCGCCTTTTCCACCGGGGCAAAAGATGCCCGATTGCGGCCACTCCACCACCGGCCTAGGGTCGCTGCGACTGCTGCAGGACCAGATGCACCGATGACCGATGACCGCACAAGGCTGGCCGATGCCGCCCGCGCCGCATGGCAAGAGGCCGCCCCGCGCCTTGAGCTTGAGGCCGGGGCCTGCGCGACCCAGATCCTCAGCGCGCGGCGCGAAGCAAAGGGCGGGCGCATCGTCATGCACATCATGCCCCGCGGCGGTGCCGACAGCCTCATCCTGAAACTGCGTCTCGGCGGCGACCCCGCCGCGCTGGAACAGGCCGCTCGCGCCTATCGCCGTGCCGCCACCAGCCTTGCAGGACAGCCCGGTCTGGCGGTGTCGCGCCTCATCATGACTCTGCCCGCGCATCACGCGCTGATCCTGTCCTACAGCCCCGGCACCGACGCCCGCAGCCTCTTGGCGGACAGCACGAACTCCGACGATCATATCCCTGTCCTGCGCGCCGCTGGCCTCTGGCTGGGCGCGCTGCACCGGGGACAGCCCGCCGCCCCCGCTGCCTTCGACCCCGCCCCCGCCTTGCGCGGACAGGCACGGCGCGCACGAACGTCCGTGGCACCCCGCCAAACGGCCTTGGCCCGTCTGATCGCCCGTGTCCGGACATTGGCCGTGCCACTGCCTGACAGGACATGGCCGCAAGCCGTGATCCATGGCGACATGACGCTGGGCAACCTTCTTATCGCCCCGGATCAGATCACCGGTATCGACGTCGAGAATGACACACCCGCCCCGCGCGCACGGGATATTGCGATGCTGCTGATCGACCACGAACTCTGGTTCGGGCATCACCCCGCCGCGATTCAGGCCTTCTGGCAGGCCTATGGCAACGACCTGCGCCATGATCCGCTGCTGCGCTTCCACATCGCCCTGCGACTGGCCCGTCTCTGGTCCGACATGCCCGCGCACCCAACCCAAGCCAGCCCCCGCCGCGCGCATCTCTGGGCCGGGCTTCAGGCCATGACTGCCCGTCTGGAAAGCAAGGACGCAAGCTAAGCCCTGGCCGCCTCTGACACCATCGGGCAAGTCAGCGGTCTGATGTCGCCCGCGTGCCAAGGCTGCAGACTTGCGCTTGCAACACCCATTGGCGTGGGGTGCGCGGTATCTTGCATCTGCTGTGAACGCGGCGCAGGCTGAACACGCAACTGGATGGAGGAAACCGATGCCCGTCATCAACCGCTTTGCCGAAATGCTGCCCGAGATTTCAGCCTGGCGGCGTGATATCCACGCCAATCCCGAACTGCGTTTTCAGGAGCATCGCACGGCGGCTTTTGTGGCAGCCAAACTCAAGGAATTTGGCTGTGACGAGGTCGTGACCGGCTTCGGCGAAACCGGCGTTGTCGGCGTGATCAACGGCAGATCAGCCACGTCCGGCAAAACCATCGGCTTTCGCGCCGACATGGACGCCCTGCCGATCCATGAGGCGACCAAACTGCCCCATGCCTCGACCGTGCCGGGGAAAATGCATGCCTGCGGACATGACGGGCATACCGCAATGCTGTTGGGGGCGGCGAAATATCTGGCCGAGACGCGGAATTTCGACGGTCGGGTCGTCCTGGCCTTCCAGCCCGCCGAAGAAGGCGGCGGTGGCGCCCGCGCGATGATCGACGCAGGCTTGATGGAACGGTGGGGCATCGCAGAAATCTACGGCATGCATAACATGCCCGGCATGCCCCTCGGCGCATTCGCGGTCCGCACCGGGCCGCAGATGGCCTCGCCGGACAAGTTCGAAATCATCGTGCGCGGCACGGGCGGCCATGGTGCCATGCCGCACAAGGGCGTGGATACGACATTGGTGGCGTCACATATTGTTGTCGCCCTGCAATCGATCGCGTCCCGCAACATCAATCCCATGGCCAATGTGGTGGTGTCGGTCTGCGGCTTTCGCACCGAAACCGACACATATAACGTGATCCCGAACTCCGTTCACATGCGCGGCACGGTCAGGACATTC
>Ga0209347_1004236_pt1 | contig 15226 bp, 13 predicted proteins | sample AutmiccommuBRH23_FD_187382 | JGI IMG/M metagenome (GOLD analysis project Ga0209347, IMG submission 187382) | Deep subsurface microbial communities from Mt. Terri, Switzerland - Autotrophic microbial communities BRH/23 (SPAdes) (version 2) | ecosystem: Environmental > Aquatic > Deep subsurface >... | reverse complement strand
AAAAAATCAAGCCGGCGGATCATGAACGCGGCTGCCATCGTGGCGCATCAGCACCATGAACATTGGGATGGCACCGGTTATCCTAATGGACTCAAGGGTGAGGAAATTCACATTTTCGGGCGCATCGTCGGGCTGGCCGATGTTTTTGATTCCCTGACGCACTGGCGGATTTACAAGGAAAAATGGGCATTGACCCAAGTGATCGAACTGATCCGAAAGCAGCGCGGAAAACGTTTCGATCCCGCACTTGTCGATATTTTCCTTATGAATATCAATGAATTCTCCCGTATAAACGAACAGTATTCCAACGATCGATGACCTGCCGGTTACAGGAGTTCCCGTAACGATCTGTTCGTCATTTCACTGATAAACCCGCCGTCCGTATACCCACCCCATCGAATACGCAAACCGGAATTTATCTGTTTCATAAAAAAACATTGTTTATTGTGATGAACTATGATAAAAAATACGGTCTATTATACCGATCAAATTGCAACTAATTAGAATTTTCGTCTATATACAGGAGGGTTTGAGCATGGCGGACAAATCTACTTTTGAACAATTGCGGGAAGATGAACGGGAAGTCCGAAAACAGCTGATCATAAAAGCGGCAATGGAATTATTCGAAGAAAAATCGTTTCACGAAATCGGTATGCGGGATATTGCCCTTAAAGCAGGGGTTTCGGCGGCATCGATCTACCGGTATTTCCCAAGTCGCGATGACCTTTTTGTCGAGGCGCTGATTCAGGATATCAACGTCATTGAAAAGCGCCTCACCCAGCGGGTGGAAAACGGGAGCAATATCGAGGAACTCGCTATCGCCGTAGTCGATTACATGATCGACAATGAAGCGACCTTCCAGATGATGGTTCATTTCATGATCCGGGGGGAACTGAACCCGCAGGCACTCAAGAAATTCAACAGTGTGCAGCGGTTATTCCTGAATATGTTCGAAACCGTGGTACGGCGGACAGACGGTTCCGAGCACCTTCGGTTGAATGCCCAGGCGTTTTTTGCATCCTTGGCCGGGGTGGTGCTCACGTTCCGAAACTATCCTGGACGGACCGCGGATGAAAAGCGACTGTCGGTTCATAAACTGGCCCTGATGATCATGCGGCAAGGGTCGCTCGACGAGATCACGTCATCAGCGGATTTCAATAGTTTTTCCGCGTAAAAGCCCTAATTATTCGGAAAATTCCCGGTAAGCCGTTTCCGCTTCGGTTTGAAACGCATCGTATTCCTTTTCATATCGCGGGGAAAAATGGAAAAGGGTCATTCGTCTGGCCTTTGCCTTGGCCGCGATCATCCCCGCCTGCCATGCGGTCAGGTGTCGTTTCTGTTCGGCCAGATCGCGATCTTTTTCCAGGAATGATGCCTCGATAAAGAGATGATCCGCATTCCGGGCGAGACCAACCATTCTGGCGAGATTCGCTTCGGTGAATGCGGCATCGGTAATGTAGACTATTTTTTGCCCTTCCGTGATGATGGCCAGCTTTTCCGTCAATTCTCCCAGAGTAAACTGCCGTGTCCCATCCGGATCCCGTCCGGTGACCGACAGAATGGTCTCCCGGGGTAATTCCGAGAACAGCGCCTGTTTGAATTCATGAAGCCAGGGACCAGGCGGCAGGTCCATTTGCTCGAGCATCTCCTTACGGATATTGACATGGAAACGCTCCTTGACGGCAAATGCCAGGCAGGCGATGCCATGATCGAGAATGGCCGTTTCCACCGTAAAATCCGGTTCGTCGACCAGGAGATCCGATCCGCGGGATTCACCGGAACAGACCGGGGCAAACCGGTTCCGGCACTCATACCGTCGGGTCACCTGTTTTTCGGGGAGCACTTCGGTAACCACCAGTGTCAGGGGATTCACGTAGTTTTCCACCAGGTTCCAGTTATACCCGGTAATTTTCCCTTCAACATTCCCGATAAACCCTTCCGGACCGAACAGGTACACGGTTTTTTCCCGCCCGAGCATGATTCTCAGCAACTGGTCAAAACCGATAAAATGGTCCATGTGGGTGTGTGTGACAAATACATGGGAAATCTTGAGGAGATCCCGGGGGGTGAGGGAGTGGAGATCCCCCAGGTCAAAAATCAATGCTTGCTTTTTATAGAAGAACGGAGCGAACAGTGTCGGGTCACCGATCGGGGGGTTGATCAGGCGGGGGGTAAACAGCGGCGGCATTATGCAATCAAATGTTTGACCACCTGCCGGTGAATGGCGGCATAAATTTCTTCATCAGAGCCGTAAATATCGACGATATCCTTGTGCTTGATCAACTGCTCGATAACGAATGCAGTTACGTAAAGGCTGACAACGTGCGGGTTTGAAACAACCGTTCGAAATGGCGCGATTTGAAAATCGATGTCAAAATCATCGGCCCTGCTGAGTTTTTCAAGACAGTAGACAATCTGTTCATCAAGGGCGTTTTTATTGGTCGTTTCAACGAGTTCTTTTTCCACCAGCTTGTTGGCGATCGATTTGCTCAACGAATCGACGACATCGCCCACGGCGTTAATCGCGCGGCGGCGTTCATGCTCTTTGGAAGATTCGATTTGGGATATCAATCGTGTTTCGCCGCTGTTGCTCGGGCTGAATCGTTTGGACATATGCGGATTCCCTTTTATACCGGGTTATGGTCAGTTTGATTTTTTATCCAATGCATCATAATTGCAAAAGATTTGGATTTCAAGTCAAAATTCAGTGCCAAGGGAGAGTCATTCCATTTCTTCCACCACGAGCTGCAGTGATCTTCGATCATTGAAATGATTCCAGCGCAAGCGGTAGGCGATCTTTTCAAAATAGAGTTGCTGTGCCTTGGCCGGATCCACGTTGAAACAGATCGCCGGGAGTGTTTTCTGGGTTTTCGATTCGGGCTGTTTCAATAACATTCGCCGGTGTCGATTCCCCAGGATTTTCGAAAACATCACCCGGACATGGGTCGCCATGAACAGCGGTTCGGGATTCTGCTGCCCGTACGGTTGAAGCATTTGAAGTTCGTCCCCCAGCGTATCGGAAATCATGTCGAAACCGAGTTCGCCGTCAATCGTCAGCAGGGGCTGAAAAACATCCGGCGGACAGGACCGGCGAACGGATGCGTCAAAGGTCTCGCGAAACGAATTGATTTTTTCGCGCCGGATACGCAGACCGGCCGCCATGGCATGCCCACCAAATCTTTCGAGAAAGGGGGCGCACTCGGTCAGGGTGCTGTAAAGGTCGATGCCCGGGATACTTCGTGCGGACCCGATCCCCAGGCCGTCTGTCATGGAGAAAAGAATCACCGGCCGAAAATATTTTTCGACCAGGCGCGAGGCGACAATTCCGAGCACCCCCTGGTGCCATTCTTCATGGAACAGGATCAGGGATCGCGACTGGAGAAGCGCGGAGTCCTGCTCGATGAACTTATCAATTCGTTGAAAAATGCCGGCTTCGGTATTCTGACGCTCGATGTTCAATCCATTTACTATTTCGGCCAGTTTTCCAGCGGTTTCAGGATCATCCGTTGTCAGGAGATCCGCGGCGAGCATTGCGTGCTCCATCCTTCCCGCCGCATTTAACCGCGGGGCCAGACGAAAAGCCAGATCACCGGTTTCCAACTGCAACCGGGTAATCCCGCAGACATCGACCAGCGCTTTGATGCCGGGACGCGGGGAATTGTTAATAACCTCCAGCCCGGCCCGGGCGATGACTCGGTTTTCCCGGACCAGGGGAACTACGTCCGCGATGGTCCCGAGCGCGACCATATCGCAAATTTCTTTTAGATTCGGTTCTGCGTATTGTTGCCAGTGACCGATTTCCCGCAGATGCTTGCGGAGGCAAACCAGGAGAAAAAACGCAACACCCACTCCGGCCAGATGCTCGAGACCCGCAGTGCAATCCGATCGTTTCGGGTTGATCACCGCATCGGCGGGAGGCAGATCGGGTATATCATGGTGATCGGTAATGATGATATCGATTCCCGCCTGTTTGGCCGCCTTTACGGCGTCATGGCTGGAAGATCCGCAATCCGTGGTGATGACCAGCTCGATTCCCGCCGGAACGATCACCTCCCGGACATGGGAAAGGCGAAGGCCGTACCCTTCGGTCATGCGGTGAGGAATATAACAGGTGGCATCCGCGCCCGCTTGCTTCAGGAACTGGCACGTGATGGTGGCGGATGTCACGCCATCGACATCATAATCCCCAAATACCATGATTTTTTCACGGCTCGTAATGGCCCTGGCGATCCGGTGGACTGCTTTTTCCGTGTCCTTGAGGGCGGCATAGGTTACGATGCCCTGCAGTGAGGGAGAAAGAAACGCGGAGATATCGGCTTCGGAGATAAACCCCCGGTTGACGAGTACGGCGGCAGTGACCGGATGGCAACCGACACGCCGGCAGAGGTGACGGACTGTCCGTTCGTCCGGCGTCTTTATGACCCAGATTTTCTTCATGGAATGTGGATATAGCGCATCCCCTGAGGTGAAACAATGGCAAATACGGATTTCCTTCGCTCGATACTTTCATCTTAAAGCGACCAGACGCCCAATCGAAAAAAGAACCGAAAAAAATATTAATATCGCCACCACACACCATTTCCCGGGCAAGGACTTGTATGGGGGTATACCGTGCCTATTTTCAGTTGAAATACTGAATTCCATGGTGTTATGTTTCTTTATATACAAAATGGAAGGACAAAACGGATGCAGGACACGACCATTCGCCAGTGCTGGCGGATAGAGAGACGTGCGATCAGTTTTTTTAAGTTTATTTTCGAGGCATATGAGGGTATCGCCGTGATCGAGACGCTCGATGGAAAGTCGGGAACCATTGCGTTGCACATCGCACCCGGCTGTGAGGAAATGGTCGCTGGAATCATCCGGGATCTCGGTCGCAATCACTTGATGGAACCGGTTTATGACGAAGATGCGAAATAAAAGAGTGTATATCAGCACCATCGGGTGCCAGATGAACGTATACGATTCCGACCGGATGCTGGAGATGCTGGCGATATCCGGGTACGAGCCGATCGATTCGTTTTGGAGGGCCGACCTCGTTCTCGTCAACACCTGCGCTATTCGCGAAAAAGCGGTACAGAAAGCAAATAGTTTTGTCGGACGGATCTGTGGCATCAAGCGGGCCCGGCCGGATCTCATACTTGCCGTCACCGGGTGTGTGGCACAACAGCAGAGTGATAAGATTGCGGAGCGGTTCGATGGTGTCGATATCATTCTTGGCACCCATGCGCTTCATCGTCTGCCGGAATATCTTCGCCAGTTCGAATCCGCCCACACACGGATCATCGATGTGACCATGACCACGGATATCGATCATTTCGAAACTGAGCGCGCACCCGGAGCACCGGCGGATCTCTCCAGTTTCGTTACGATCATGCGTGGCTGCGACAATTATTGCACTTATTGCGTGGTCCCGTATGTGCGAGGCCGTGAAATGAGCCGCATCCCTGACCGAATTTTAGAAGAGGTCCGAGGACTGGTCCGCGACGGCGCCAAGGAGGTGACCCTTCTGGGTCAGAATGTGAACAGTTACGGAAAAAAGGAAGGTTTGTGCAGCTTCGGCCAGCTGCTTGAAGAGGTGAATGCAATCAACGGCCTGGAGCGGATCCGATTTGTGACGTCCCACCCCAAGGATTTATCCGACGAACTGATTTCCGCGTTCGGCCGACTGGAAAAATTGTGCAACCACATCCATCTGCCGGTACAATCCGGTTCCGATCGGATTTTGAAGCGGATGAACCGGAAATATACCCGGGCTGACTACATGGAGCGGGTAGAGGCATTGCGCAACGTATGCCCCGATATCGCCATTACCACCGATTTCATTGTCGGGTTCCCGGGTGAAACTCCGGAAGATTTCGAGCAGACCCTTGAACTGGTCGAACGCGTCCGGTTCGATACATTTTTTGTGTTTGAATATTCGGATCGCCCGGAGGCCCCGGCCACTCAATACTCCGATAAAATCGATCCGGTGGAAAAAAACCGGCGTCTTCGTGCCCTTTTCGATCTCAAGAACGTTATCACCGGGCAGACGTATGACCGGCTGGTGGGCCAGACGGGAATCGTCCTGGTAGAGGGACTGAGCAAAAAAAGCCGGCAAGAGGATTCCGTCACCCATGCGGGAAGAGAATTCAGCGGCCGGACATCGGAAAACCGGATCGTCAATTTCATTCATGACGACGACTCCCTGCCGGAAGTGAAACTACATGGCCGACTGGTTCCGGTACGAATAGAGAAGGCATGCGCCAATTCGCTCTGGGGGCGTCTGGTCCCGGACCCGTCCGCAACCGTGCAAAATAAAGGAGGAAACGCTCATGCTGCATGAAATGACGGTCGCCGGACTGGCGATTGATCCGGCGTCCAATGCGCCCATTCTCATTTTAAGCGCCAAGTCGGACAATTTCTCCGTCCCGATCTGGATCGGTCTCATGGAGGCGGCTTCAATCGCTTCGGTACTCCAGAATATCAATTTCGAACGGCCAATGACTCATGATCTTTTTAAAACATTTATCGACTCTATGGCGGTCACCGTTCCCCGGATCGAAGTCTGCGACCTGAAAAACAATACCTTCTTTGCGAAAATCCATTGCCATGGGCAGGACCGGGAGTTCATACTCGATGCCCGTCCCAGTGACGCAATTGCCTTGGCGCTTCGCATGAAGTCCGCCATTTTCGTGGACGATTCGGTGGTTCAGGAGCTCAAGGTCAAGGATGGCGAGTTCGAGGCGGTTGACGACAGCGACCAGGGAAAGAAGTGGGCCGAATACCTGAAGAATCTCAACCCGGATGATTTCGGCAAGTATAAGGTGTAATTGTTCCGGGTAGAATAAACAAATAACTTGACATGTCGTAAAAAAATCGTCATTTCTGGCTCAAGTATTTTTAACCTTTAGCAGGAAAACCTCATGTTCCGATTTTTCAGCAGATCCTTTAACTTTTATTATGGGTATTATTATTACTACCCCAAGGGTCTGCCGTTGGCTTGCTGAACCGGATACAAAATAGACATAAAAGCCGCGGACTGACCCGATCAGATCCGCGGTTTTGTTTTTTTAAGGCCGTGGAGAGAAATCGACACGGCCTTTTTTGATGGTGACGTTAACGATCGTTTCAACAACTTAAGCGGGAGGCAAACAATGACGATTGTCGGCAAGCAGATCCGAATGGAACGCATCATGGACCGGAATTCCGGCAAGACGATCCTGGTTCCACTGGATCACGGGGTTTCGGTGGGACCGATCGAGGGAATTATTGATGTTAAAACCGCCGTGCAGAAGGTGGCCGAAGGAGGCGCCAAGGCCATAATTGAACATAAAGGGCTGGTCGGGGCCGGCCACCGCCGGAAAGGCGCGGATATCGGATTGATTATTCATCTCTCCGCATCGACGAGCCTGTCTCCCTTTCCCCATTCGAAGACGTTGGTTTGCTCGGTGGAAGAAGCCATCAAACTTGGGGCGGATGCTGTATCGATCCACGTTAATATCGGCGACGGGCAGGAACGGGAAATGCTGAAGGACTTCGGTCAGGTAAGCTATGATGCGCGCACCTGGGGAATGCCGCTGGTGGCCATGATCTATCCGAGAGGCGAGCGGATCAAGGACGAATACGATGTCTCCGTGGTCAAGCATGCCGCCCGGGTGGGAGGTGAAATGGGGGCGGACATTGTCAAAGTCTCTTATACCGGGTCACCGGAAAGTTTCCGTGAAGTCGTTGAAGGATGCACGGTTCCAGTCGTCATCGCCGGCGGTCCCAAGATGTCTTCCGACCGCGATATCCTGGAAATGGTCAAAGGGGCTATGGATGCGGGCGGGGCCGGTGTCTCCATCGGAAGAAACGTATTCCAGCACGCGGATCCCACAAAATTGGTCCGGGCCATGGGCGCCATTATTTTCCGGGACGGAAGTGTCGACGAGGCCCTGGAATTACTGAAATGATATTTTCACGCGAGGAGTTGTCCGATGCGTCAAATCTGGGTTAAAGTCGATCCGTGGGACAAGGACCTGGTGACCACTGCCCTTGAAGGTGGCGCCGACGCAATACTGGTCCCCAAGGGGTATACCGGGAAAGTCAAGGAACTGGGACGCATTCCGACTGTTTCCGAGGATGGGGATATCAACGTCGGAGAAGATGTGGTATTTTTCAATATCACCAGCGGCGCCGATGAAGACGCGATCGTCAATCTCGGCCGGACGAAAAAGATCATCCTGAACTGTACCGACTGGACGGTGATTCCTCTGGAAAACCTGATTGCCAAGGGAGCGGAAAATCTCATCGTACAGGTCGATTCCCTGGCCGAAGCCGAAACTGCCTTTGGGATTCTGGAAAAAGGGGTGTCCCACATTCTCTATGTACCGCAAAATGCCGTCGACTTGAAAACCGCGCTGTCGGTGCTCAAGACCGCCCCGGAGCGGATCAGCCTGGAAACGGCAGAAATCCTGGAAATACGTCCGCTGGGGATGGGGGACCGGGTTTGCGTGGATACCTGCACGGAAATGGTCGAGGGGGAGGGGATGCTGGTGGGAAACAGCAGCAGCGCCTTGTTCCTGGTCCATTCGGAAAGCGTGGTCAATCCGTACGTGTCGCCCCGGCCGTTTCGGGTCAATGCCGGGCCCGTGCATGCCTATACCCGGGTTCCCGGAGGACGGACCCGCTATCTTTCGGAGCTTTCCGCCGGTGATTCGGTATTGCTGACCAACTATAAAGGGGAGGCCTTCGCCGGAATCGTCGGTCGGATAAAGATCGAAAAAAGGCCCTTGCTGCTTGTCCGGGCCAGGGCCGGAGAGCGGGAGATCGCCGCCATTGTCCAGAACGCTGAAACCATACGGCTGACGCATCCGGAAGGAAAACCGGTTTCGGTGGCGGTCCTGAATCCGGGGGATAAGGTACTGGTGGCTCTGGAGGCGAGCGGACGCCATTTTGGGATAAAAATAGAGGAACAGATCACGGAAAAATAGGGCGGGATCCGTACGAAAACAACAATTACCGACTATCGATTCGTGATAGAGCCGAATTATGAATGAAAATTTCAGGATAAACACGGGAACGACGCTTTACGGGGTTATTGGACATCCGGTGGCCCACAGCTTGGGTCCCCTGATGCATAACCATGCGCTCCAGGCGGCGGGAATCAACGGCGTATACCTGGCTTTCGATGTCATCGATCTGGCGGAGGCCGTTTCCGGAATCCGCTCCCTGGGCATCCGGGGGGTCAGCGTTACCATACCCCACAAGGTCGCCATCATGGACCATCTGGATGTGATCGACGACACGGCAGCAAAAATAGGCGCGATCAACACGGTCGTCCACCGGGAAGGAAAACTGGTCGGCTACAACACCGATGCCGAAGGCGCCATGAGTGCCTTATCCGAAAAGACCGACATCGACGATCGGGATGTACTGATCGTTGGGGCGGGAGGTGCGGCCCGGGCAATCGGATTTGGTGTGAAGGGGCGGGGAGGGCGCCTTCATATCGTCAACCGGACCGAAGAAAAAGGCAAAAAACTCGCCGCCGAACTCCGAGCCGATTGGCATCCCATGGATGCTCTCGGTTCGTTTGACGTTGATATCCTGATCAACACCACCTCCGTTGGGATGACCCCGAATCCGGATGCCATCCCGGTTCCGACCCATATGCTCCGCCCCGGGATGTGCGTCATGGATATTGTCTACAACCCGCTGAAAACCCGCCTCCTGAAGGAAGCCGAGGCTTCCGGGTGCGACATCGTTGACGGGGTATCCATGTTCGTCAACCAGGGGGCGTTGCAGTTTAAGTTGTGGACCGGAAAAAAGGCGCCGGTCGACGCCATGCGGCGTATCATTTACGACGCCCTTCAAATTTGAGTCAAAGATCGGAGTATCTGATTTATGCGCGACATTCGAACCGGAAATCTTAAAGAAAAAAAGACTGTTACGGTCCCCGGCTCCAAAAGCTACAGCCATCGCCTCGCCATTGCCGCCGCGCTTGCCGGCGGCACGTCGATACTCGAAAATTTTCTGGAGAGCGAGGACACCGGCCACACGCTGGCGGCCCTTCAGCAGATGGGAGTTTCCATTGAAAAAATCGGTGAGGACCTGAAAATATCAGGAGTGAAGGGACGTTTTGCGGAAAGTTCGGCTCCGATTTCCGTCGGAAATTCCGGGACCACCATGCGTCTGATGACGGCCGTGGCGGCACTGGGAAACGGCACCTATCGTTTGTCCGGCACCGACCGGATGCACGAGCGCCCCATGGGAGAACTGCTCCAGGCATTGAAACAACTGGGCGTTTCAGCCGAATCGGTAAACCGGAACGGATGCCCGCCCGTGGAAATCCAGGGGGGCGCCCTCAAGGGCGGACGCGTCGATCTTGACTGCGGTGTCAGCAGTCAGTACCTCTCCGCCATCCTGCTGATCGCACCCTGCACGGTGGACGGCATTGAAATCCGGGTTACCCGGGGGCCGGTATCCCGCCCCTATATCGACATGACAGTCGACATCATGAACCAATTCGGAATCACGCTCCGGCGGAAGGGACATAACTGGTTCAACGTCCCGGGAAATCAGGAATATCGTGCTGGAATCTATATGGCGGAACCGGACGGATCCCAGGCCGGCTATTTCTGGGCGGCCGGTGCGATTACCGGCACGGCGGTAAAGGTCGCCGGCATGTCCCGGCAGTCCCGGCAGGGAGATGTGCGGTTTGTCGACCTGCTCGAATCGATGGGGTGCCGGGTTCGCCATGAACCCGATGGAATCACGGTTGCCAGGAGCGGTTTACTCAAGGCCATGGACGCCGATATGGGCGATATGCCGGACCTGGTACCGACGCTTGCGGTAGTGGCGGCATTTGCCGAAGGGGTCACCGTCATTCGCAACGTGGCGCACCTGGCCGCCAAGGAAAGCGATCGGCTGACTGCGGTCGCAAACGAAATCGCCCGGATGGGAATCGAGGTGGTCAAAACCGATGACGGGTTGCGGATTACCGGCGGCAATCCGCATGGCGCGACAATCGAAACCTACAACGACCACCGGATCGCCATGAGTTTTGCCATTTCCGGACTGGTTGTGCCGGGTATGGTCATTCAGGACGAAGATTGTGTGAAAAAATCGTTTCCCGGATTCTGGACGGTTCTGGAGAGGCTTTACCAATCATGAACATCTACCTGGTCGGATATCGCTGTTCGGGAAAAACGGCTGTGGGCAAACGGCTTTCGGAAAAGCTGAAGTGGAATTTTACGGATACGGACCGGCTGGTGGAATCGCGCGTGGGTATGCGAATTTCTGAAATCGTCGCCCGTTTCGGCTGGCCGGAGTTTCGGAGAAAGGAATCCGATGTGGTGTCCGAACTGGGGAATGCCGACCGTCGGGTAGTGGCCACCGGCGGCGGTGTGGTGCTGGATTCGGCAAACATCCGGAAACTAAGGGAAACCGGGTATGTGGTATGGCTTAAGGCCTCGGTGGACACCATCCACGCCCGCATGCGGCAGGACCCGGAAACCGGAAGCCTTCGGCCGGTATTGACCGACCACCATTCCCTGATCGATGAAATTCGGCAAACACTGGCCGAACGCCTGCCGTTGTACGCGGGCGCCAGTGATATGGCGGTAACGACCGACGGCGTCGATGTGGATGCGATTTGCGAAACCATTATTGAAAAGACGAGGTATCTGCATGCCGGGTAACACCTTTGGAAAACTCTTCTGTGTCACCACATGGGGCGAGTCCCACGGACAGGGGATCGGCGTTGTGATCGACGGCTGTCCGCCGTGTCTTCCCATTGATGAATCCATTATCCAGAAGATGCTCGACCGCCGCCGACCGGGAAACACCAAATCGAGCACACCCAGGAAAGAGCCGGACCAGGCGGAAATCGTTTCCGGAATTTTCGAAGGAAAAACCACAGGAACGCCGATCCTCATCCGGATTGAAAACCGGGATGCCCGGTCGGATGCATACCAGCCTTACGCGACTCTTTACCGACCCGGTCACGGGGATTTCACCTATGACAAAAAATACGGGATTCGGGACTGGCGGGGAGGGGGGCGGGCCTCGGCCCGGGAGACCGCAAGCCGTGTGGCGGCCGGTGCGGTGGCAAAAGCATTTCTGGACCGGGACAACATCCGGGTGACCGCCTATACGGAAGCCCTTGGCGGGATTGCCTGTGAAACCTTCGATGCCGATGCGATCGCGCGGAATCCGTTCCAGGCGCCGGACATGACCGCCGCCGAACGGATGGAAACACGGGTGGAAGCTGTCAAAGCGGCCGGCGATTCGCTGGGGGGAATCGTCGCAATCCGGATCGAAGGGATTCCCCCTGGACTGGGGGAGCCGGTATTCGACAAGCTCGATGCGGATCTGGCCAAGGGGTTGATGAGCATCGGCGCGGTGAAAGGGGTTGAAATCGGTTCCGGGTTCAGTGCCGCCGACATGAAAGGTTCCGAGCACAACGACGGGATCCTTCCGGGCGGGTTTGCCTCAAATAACGCCGGCGGTATCCTTGCCGGCATATCCACGGGGCAGGAAATCCTGCTCCGCGTGGCGGTCAAGCCGATTCCGTCAATCGCCATTCTTCAGAACACCGTGGATGCCGACGGGAACCCGCAAACCATCTCCGTCAAGGGGCGTCACGACATCAGCGCCATTCCCCGAATTAACGTGGTCTGCGAAGCCATGGTGTGCCTGGTGCTGGCGGATCACCTGCTGCGGCAACGCGCGATAGCACTCTGATCCGATTCAAAGATCTGTACAAAACAGAAACGCCGGAGACGATCAGTCGTCAGCCGGCGTTTCTGTCAGCAAAAAATGTTATGCTTTATTCCCGCAAAAAAAAACGGGCATCGGAATCAGCGGCCTTTTGAAGACGCCATCTATTTGTCAAAGCCTACAGCGACCTGAGCCGCTGCCAGCCGGGCTATCGGAAGACGATAGGGGGAACAACTGACGTAATCGAAACCGGCGCGGCAGCAGAACTTCACCGACGGGCCATCCCCGCCGTGCTCGCCGCAGATCCCGATTTTCAGGTTGGGCCTAGTGGCGCGTCCTTTTTTGACAGAATCCTCGATAATCGGTGCAATTCCTTCCATATCAAGGGTTTGGAACGGGTCCTTGGTCAGTACGTTCCGGTCCAGGTAATCGCCCATAAAGGTGACGATATCATCCCGGCTGAACCCGAACATCATCTGAGTCAGGTCATTGGTCCCGAAAGAGAAGAATTCAGCCGTCCGGGCCATCTTGTCCGACAGGAACGCGGCGCGGGGGATCTCGATCATGGTACCGAAGGCATAATCGATTTTTTCGATGCCGAAATTTTTGATGACGACATTATAGACCCGAACCACAACTTCTTTCATAATGTCGAGTTCCTTGACATCGCAGGTGACCGGGATCATGATTTCGGGCATCGGTTTTTTTCCGGATTGGATGAGTTCCGCCGAAGCTTCAAAAATCGCTCGGATCTGGCATTCGGCCACTTCCGGGTAGGTGATACCGATTCGCACCCCCCGGTGCCCCATCATCGGGTTGCTTTCCCGCAGGGCGTTGCTCCGCTTGAGGATGGTCTCCAGATCGACATTTAACGCCTGGGCCAGCTTTTTTTGATTTTCCTCGCCCCGGGGAACAAACTCGTGAAGCGGGGGATCGAGCAGTCGGATGGTCACCGGCATTGCATCCATGATTTCAAGCGTCTCCTTGAGATCATCCTTTATATAAGGGAACAGTTCCTCAAGTGCGGTCCGCCGTTCCATTTCATTGACGCTCAGGATCATTTTGCGCAAAAGAAACAATGGCGTTCCAGAATCGGCGCCATAGAACATGTGCTCTGTACGATAGAGTCCAATCCCCTCGGCGCCAAATTCCTTGGCCATTCGGACATCATCCGCGGTTTCGGCATTGGTGCGGACCCGGATTTTCCGGTATTTATCCACAATGGTCATGAAATCGTTCAAGCGGGGGTTTTCCGTGGCGTCGATCGTCGGCAATGCGCCTTCATATACACATCCTTTTGTTCCATTCAGAGTGAATACATCGCCTTCCTTCCAGGTATTGCCGTTGGTGGAGAGGGTTTTCGCATGCACATCAATTTTGATCGCGCCGGCGCCGACAATGCAGCACTTGCCCCAGCCGCGGGCTACCAGCGCCGCATGACTGGTCATCCCCCCGCGGGCAGTCAGGATGGCAACCGCGGCCCGCATCCCTTCCACGTCCTCCGGGTTGGTTTCCTCCCGGACCAGGATAACGTTCTTCCCTTCTTTTTTCCATTTTACCGCGTCACCGGAGGTAAAGACGATCTGCCCCGATGCGCCGCCCGGACCCGCGGGAAGGCCTTCGGCGACGATTTCCGCGCTTTTTTCCGCTTCCGGATCGATGAGGGGATGGAGCATTTCATTAAGTTGGGTGGTGGTTACCCGGGTGATGGCCGTCTTTTGATCGATCAATCCTTCAGCGAGCATGTCCATGGCCATATTCAGGGCGGCCATCCCCGTCCGCTTGCCGACGCGGGTCTGGAGCATGTAGAGCCGGTTTTCTTGGATGGTAAATTCAATATCCTGCATGTCCTTATAATGAGATTCGAGCCGGCTTCGGACTTTTAGAATCTCCGCGTAGACGTCCGGCATGAATTCCTGCAGTGAAGGAAGGTGTTTGTTCTGTACCGTTTTGGTGTCTTTGTTGAGGGGGTTGGGGGTCCGGATGCCGGCGACCACGTCCTCTCCCTGGGCATTGGGGAGCCACTCCCCGTAAAATTTGTTTTCCCCGGTTGCCGGATTCCGGGTGAAAGCCACCCCTGTAGCCGAGGTATTCCCCATGTTGCCGAAGACCATGCTCTGAACGCTGCATGCGGTCCCCCATTCATCCGGGATTCCCTCGATGCGGCGGTACGAAATGGCCCGCTTGCCGTCCCAACTCTTGAACACCGCCCCGACACCACGCCACAGTTGCTCCCTTGCATCGTCCGGAAATTCCTTCCCCAAAACTTCCTTTACTTTCTGCTTGAAAAGACCGGACAACATTTCGAAATCATCCGCGGTAAAATCGGTATCGCCCGAATATCCCTTTTCTTCTTTCAGCCCATCCATAATCCGGTCGAGCTGCATCCGGATTTCATTGCCGTCATTCGGGTTGATCCCCTCGGCCTTTTCCATGACCACGTCGGAGAACATCTGGATGAGGCGGCGATAAGCATCCCAGACGAATCGGGCGTTTCCGGTCTTTTTAATCAGGCCGGGAATGGTTCGGGTGGTCAGGCCTACAT
>Ga0209347_1004234_pt1 | contig 15228 bp, 11 predicted proteins | sample AutmiccommuBRH23_FD_187382 | JGI IMG/M metagenome (GOLD analysis project Ga0209347, IMG submission 187382) | Deep subsurface microbial communities from Mt. Terri, Switzerland - Autotrophic microbial communities BRH/23 (SPAdes) (version 2) | ecosystem: Environmental > Aquatic > Deep subsurface >... | reverse complement strand
ATGAGAATGAGTTCAAAGATGCGTTCAAGCAGGCAGGCATCACCTACGAGCACCGGCTGATCGATGATATGGTGGCCTCGGCCATGAAATGGCACGGCGGTTTTGTCTGGGCCTGTAAGAACTACGATGGCGATGTGCAGTCGGATACGGTCGCACAGGGCTTCGGCTCTTTGGGGATGATGTCTTCTGTGCTGGTTACTCCCGACGGCAAAACGGTAGAGGCGGAAGCTGCCCATGGCACCGTCACCCGTCATTACCGTCAGCATCAGCAGGGGAAAGAGACCAGCACCAACCCTATTGCTTCCATCTTCGCCTGGACACGCGGTCTGTCCCACCGGGGGAAACTCGATGGCAATCAGCCTCTGATCAGCTTCTGTGAGCAGCTTGAGCAGGTATGCGTGGAGACCGTCGAAGGGGGAGAGATGACCAAGGACCTGGCCTTACTTGTGCACGGCAATGATGCTGCCAGTGACACATGGTTGACAACCCAGGAGTTTCTGAACGCATTGAAACGAAATCTGGAAAATAGTTATAAGCAATAAGTGGCAAGCGATCAGCTTTTGTAGGAGCAAGCTTTGAGTGAGCAGCGGTAAGGTTTTAGCTTTCAGCTGTCAGTAGTCAGCTTTTGCGGTGCTATGTTTTAAATGCAGCGGTATGGGTTGCAGTGATCAGCTTACTCGTAGCAATATAAAAAAAAGAAGGGCAGTCCAAACGGGCTGTCCTTCGTCATTGTTGAAAAGACCTCAATCGGAGGGTTGCCTGTTAATCTTCCTTCTCCTGCTCTTCGTAGGTTTTCAGCAGCTTCTCCTGCACATCGGACGGTACCAGTTCATAGCTGGCGAACTTCATGCTGAAGGAGGCTCTACCCCCCGAGAGTGAACTCAGAGAGGTGGAGTAGGAGCTCATCTCTTTCAGGGGTACTTTGGCTTTCAGCTTTTCAAACCCTTTCTCACTCTCCATGCCCATGATCATGGCACGGCGTCCCTGCAGGTCGCTCATTACATCACCCATGAACTCTCCCGGTACAGATACCGTCACATCATAGATTGGCTCCAGAATCTTTGGACCGGCATTTTTAAAGGCAGTGCTGAAGGCGTTTCTTCCCGCCAGCATAAAAGAGATCTCATTGGAATCCACGGGGTGCATCTTTCCGTCGTAGACGATGACCCGCACGTCGCGGGCATAGGATCCGGTGAGAGGCCCCTGCTCCATGCGACCCATGATTCCCTTCAGGATGGCCGGAAGGAAACGGGTATCGATGGCGCCGCCCACGATGCTGTTGACAAACACCAGCTTACCGCCCCAGTCCAACTCAATCACCTGCGTATCGCGGTTCTGCACTTTGAACTCCTGGCCGTTAAAGCGATAGATCTCCTGTACCGGCATCCCTTCCGTGTAGGGTTCCACAATGAGGTGTACCTCGCCGAACTGGCCGGCGCCACCCGATTGTTTCTTGTGGCGGTAATCGGCGCGGGCAGCCTTGGTGATGGTTTCCCGGTAGGGTATTTTCGGCTCGATAAATTCGATCTCAATCTTATCGTTGTTTTCGAGACGCCATTTCAGCGTTCTCAGATGGAATTCACCCTGTCCGGAGACAATCGTCTGTTTCAACTCCTTGGAGACTTCTACGAGCCAGGTGGGGTCTTCCTCTTTCATGCGGGTGAGCGCCTCACTCATTTTCTCGGTGTTCGATTCATTCAGTGCCCTGATGGCCCTGCGGTATCGGGGTTCCGGGTATTTGATGAAGGTGAACTTAATGTCAATTCCTTTGGCATTCAGCGTGTTTCCTGTGCGTACATCTTTCAGCTTCACGGCTGCGCCGATGCTGCCTGCCTGCAGTTCCTCCGCCTTGGTCCGGATTTGTCCGGCAACCGTGTAAAGCTGTGCCAGACGTTCTTTCGAGTTACGGTCGGCATTGGTGAGATCATCACCTTCCTTTACCGTTCCTGACATCACCTTGAAATAGGAGACCTCTCCAATGTGTGGTTCAACCGTCGTCTTGAAAAAGAAAAGGCTCGTGGGGGCCGATGCATCGGGCTTTACCTCTTCACCCTCTGCATTCACCGGCGCCGGAACATCGGCAGGGCAGGGTGCCACCATATTCAGGAAGTTCATGATGCGGTGTACCGCCCTGTTTTTTTCAGCTGATGCGCAGAAGAGCGGGAAAAGCGTGTGACTGATCATTCCCTTGTGGATGCCGTCGCGCATCTCCTCTTCGGTAAGAGATCCCTGGTCAAAATATTTCTCCATCAACCCTTCATCATTCTCTGCAGCTGCCTCAAGCAATGTCTGGTAGTATTCGTCTGCTTTCTCTTTTTCATTTTCCGGTATTTCCAGTACATCGGGTTCCGTAGCTCCCGGTTTCCATTTGTATAGTTTTTGTTTCAGCACATCCACGATGCCGTCGAAGGTGCTGCCGCTGCCGATGGGATATTGTACGGGTACGACCTTGCTGCCGTAGAGTTCTTTGAGGCTGGCCAGGGTGCTGTCATAATCGGCTTTGTCATGATCCATCTGGTTGATCAGCAGCACGACAGGTTTTTTCATCTTGTCTACGTACCGGAACTGGTTGATGGTTCCCACCTCCACTCCATTGGCTGCATCAATGAGCATGAGCGCCATATCGGTTACGTTCAGGGCAGATATCACGCCACCCACAAAATCATCGGATCCCGGACAATCGATGAAGTTCATCAGTTTATCCTTCCATTCATAGGAGAAAACGGTGGAGAAAACAGAATAGCCATAATCTTTTTCTACGGGAAAATAATCACTCACAGTGTTTTTTCCATCGATTGTCCCACGTCGTTTTATAAGACCACACTCGAAAAGCATGGCTTCTGCGAGAGTGGTCTTACCTGATCCGGCATTGCCAATAAGGGCAATGTTCTTAATTTCGTTTGTTTTGTACACTTTCATGATTAGAAATTATTTAAATAGTCAATGATCCTTTCTCTCTGAAATAAGATTTTAAACCACCCTCATCCATGCCCACGGCAGTTGAGACGGGTATCGTACCGGTATGAAAAATGACTTTGCGTCTGCTGGGAGACCGGCAAAGTCAAACTAACATGAATAGGGTTGCAATTTATAAAAATAGGATGACAAAGAAAAATGTTACGATTATGTTATACAACATATAGGGAAAAGGTTACTGTGGAAAGCCTGCATTTGTTAAACATTTTTAGCCATCAGTTGTTTATTTACGACAAAGCAGCCTATGACGCATAAGGGAAATATAACTCAGGGACGGGGAAAATACCGATTATTTTTCCCTTCGTTTGTTATTGTGCCCTTTCTTTTTGTTTGTCCATCACCCATAAAATATTAACCCAATGAATCACTATTACAATCAACCGATAGAGGATGTTTTGCAGCAGTTTGGCGTTTCAGCCGGATCCGGCCTTTCGGACGATGACGTGAAGAGACGACTGGAGGAGCATGGGGCGAACAGGCTTGATTCCGCCAGGCAGAAATCGCTCTTCTCCATGTTCCTGGAGCAGTTTAAAAGCAGCATGGTACTCATCCTGTTTATTGCTGCCATCATCTCGGGTGTGATTGGTGTGATGCATAACGAGGGGCTTGTGGAAAGCTTTGTCATTCTCGCCATTCTGATCATCAATGCGATCATCGGCACGGTGCAGGAGAAGAAAGCACAGTCATCGCTCGAGGCGCTCAACCGGATGAGCTCTCCCCGTACCAAGGTGCTGCGCGGCGGACAGGTTGCCGAGGTGGTCTCCACTGAGATAGTGCCGGGGGATATTGTGGTAATGGATACCGGTGACATCATCCCTGCCGACCTGCGGCTGATCGATGCAGTGAACCTGAAGATCCAGGAGTCGGCACTCACAGGTGAATCGGTGCCGGTGGAGAAAACGGACAGACTGTTGGAGGAAAAGGAGGTACCCCTGGGTGACCGTGACAATATGGCTTTCTCTACCAGTATCGTCACGTACGGAAGAGGAAAGGGAGTGGTGGTGGATACCGGCATGCATACCGAGGTGGGTAAGATAGCCCACCTGCTTCAGCAGACCGAGGAGACCGAGACACCGATGGGTAAACGACTGGGGCAGCTGGGGAAGATATTGGGCTATGTAGCACTGATCATCTGTGTGGTGATCTTTGTCGTGGGTATCTCCTACGGCAACAACTGGCTGGATATGCTGATGATGGCTGTCAGCCTCGCCGTAGCTGCCATCCCCGAAGGTTTGCAGATTGTCTCTACCATCGTGCTGGCAATAGGCGTACAGCGCCTGGTGAAGCTGAATGCGATTGTCCGCACTCTTCCCTCGGTGGAGACGCTGGGCAGCACCACGGTGATCTGTTCCGATAAAACCGGTACACTCACGCAAAACAGGATGACCGTGGTGGAAGGGTGGACCGGCGGGAACCGCATCGATTTTCATAATCCCCCGTTACCCGAAGAGCTGGACAGTGATGAAAGGCTGTTACTTCAATCCGCCCTGCTTTGTACCGATGCACACCTGAAGATGACTGCCGACGGTAAACACGTGACTTCCGGGGATCCAACAGAAACGGCCATTGTAGATATTGCACTGGCATTGAAAATCAACAAGGCAACTCTTGAGGAGCAGTTCCCCAGGGTGGAGGAGGTGCCTTTCGACTCAGAAAGAAAACGAATGGCTACCATCAACAGGATGGAAGACGGGGTGTTAAGGGTGAATGTGAAAGGCGGGCTAGATGAGGTGCTGAGTGTCTCCACCCGGATACTCATGCACGGGAAGGTGCGCCCTATCACGGAAGAGGACAGGGCGACCATCAGAGAGGATAATCACCGCATGGCACTATCGGCGCTGCGGGTGCTTTCCGTGGCCTATAAGGATATTGACGCCATACCTTCAGCGGTCAGCGCAGAAACAGTAGAGCAGGACCTGATCTTTGTGGGCCTGCTGGGCCTGATCGATCCGGCACGTCCTGAGGTGGTGGAAGCGGTGAAGAAGTGCAAGACGGCAGGCATCCGTCCCGTGATGATCACCGGCGATCATAAGGTGACAGCTGTGGCTATCGCCGATGAGATAGGGATCTATCAGGAAGGTGACAAGGCCATCACCGGCACCGACCTGGTGGCGATGACCGACGAGGCGCTGTACCGTGATGTGCGTGATTATGCTGTCTATGCGCGTGTGGCACCCGAGCACAAGGTGCGTATTGTGAAGGCATGGCAGTCGCAGGGTGATATCGTGGCGATGACGGGTGACGGGGTAAACGATGCGCCGGCGCTCAAGCAGGCTGATATCGGTGTCTCGATGGGTATTGTGGGTACAGAGGTGGCGAAGGATGCCTCCGATGTGATCCTCACGGACGACAACTTTGCGACCATCGTGGGTGCCGTGGAAGAGGGACGTCGTATTTATGACAATATACTGAAAGCCATCCAATTCCTCCTCTCGGCCAATGTGGGAGAGGTGTTGCTGATCTTTATCGCATCGATCTTCAATATGGGTAACCCACTCACCCCCATCCTGATCCTCTGGATCAACCTGGTGACCGACAGCCTGCCGGCTTTGGCACTGAGCATGGATCCGGCAGAGAAGGATATCATGACCCGTCAGCCGAGGGATCCCCGCAAGGGCTTCTTCTCCAGGGGGATGATCTGGAGAATCGTTTACCAGGGTGCCACCATCGGACTGATTTCGCTGGCAGCCTATGTGATTGGGCGTAACGACGGCATTCAGGCGGGACTGGAAGACCCGGGGGCACTGGGGCGGACCATGGCGTTTGCCGTATTGGGATTCTCCCAGCTGCTGCACGTGCGTAACCTGCACTCCAACAGACGTTCATCTTTCCGTACCAGTCTGTGGAGCAACAAGTCACTGCTGGGAGCCATCACCCTGTCGGCACTGCTGCTGCTTGCGGTATTGCTGATTCCCGGCATGATGCATCTTTTCGGCGTAGTGGCGATGGACAATGCCCATTGGCTCTACGTGGCGGGCTTGTCGCTGGTGCCTATCCTGGTTGTTGAGCTGGTGAAACTGATGAGGCTCAATCATACCAAAGATGAGTATTGATTGAACTGGAGTATAAATCCGGTTAGTGAATGTTGTGTTTGTTGGTTTGGGATTGGAAAAATAGTTTAAATTCAATTTAAAGTATCCTTATTTTGCTCAATTTGGTGCCTTCTGTGCATCAAATAGAATATTTTTTGTATTTTTGGGGTTCAAATATTACACTCTTGTGTTAAATCCGTCTTATTTCTTTTAATTAGGTTATGTCGGGTTATCTCTTCGAGGTTAATAAACAGACGTATATGGAAATCTTAAACGAAGCATTGGGCCTTTTGGTGGTAGGTATGGTCATGGTATTCATCATACTGTGGCTGGTTGTTGTGACTGGCAATCTGGTCATCAGTCTCACCAACCGGTTTATTCCGGAAGACAAGAAGCCGGGAGAAGAAGGGCAGGGCGGTAAGCGGATTCATCATAAAAGGCTGGCCGCCATTGTGGCCTCTGTCGCCGTAATCACCCATGGGAAAGGAACGATCGATTCTATCCGGAAAAAATAAATCAAAAAATATGACATATATGGCAAAAGAGATTAAGTTTAGTCTGCTATACAGAGACATGTGGCAGTCGTCAGGGAAATATGTACCCACCGTGGAGCAGCTCACCGAGGTTGCCCCAGCCATCATCGATATGGGTTGTTTTGCTCGTGTGGAGACCAACGGTGGCGGTTTTGAACAGATCAACCTGTTGTTTGGCGAGAACCCCAACAAATCGGTGCGCGAGTGGACGCAGCCTTTTAATGATGCCGGCATTCAGACACATATGCTGGAGCGCGGTCTGAATGGTATCCGGATGAGTCCGGTGCCGGCCGATGTGAGGCGGCTGATGTTCCAGGTGAAAAAGAAACAGGGTACCGATATCGCCCGTTCATTCGACGGTTTGAATGACCCCCGCAATCTGAAAAACTCCATCCTGTTTGCCAAAGAAGCAGGCATGATCTCACAGGCTGCCCTGAGCCTTACCGTTTCACCCATCCACACGGTTGAGTATTACATTGAGCTGGCCGATACGCTGATAGAAACGGGTGCCGATGAGATCTGCATCAAGGATATGGCGGGTGTGGGCCGTCCGGCCAGTATCGGCAGGATCATCAAGAGTATCAAACAGAAATATCCCGCTATTCCGGTAACCTATCACGGCCACGCTGGTCCCGGTTTCCAGATGGCTTCTATCCTTGAAGCAGCCTATGCCGGTGCAGAATACATTGATGTGGGCATGGAGCCACTGTCATGGGGCACTGGACATGCCGACTTGCTGGCAGTGCAGTCCATGCTGAAGGATGCCGGTTTCAGCGTGCCGGATATCAACATGAAAGCCTATATGAAGGTGCGTTCGCTCACCCAGAAATTCATGGATGATTTTCTGGGTTATTATATTGATCCCAAAAACAGAGTGATGAACTCACTGCTGATAGGGCCCGGACTGCCGGGCGGCATGATGGGAAGTCTGATGGCGGACCTGGAGAACAACCTCACCTCATTGAATAAGTGGAAGGTGAAAAACGGACAGTCTGAACTCACACAGGATGATCTGCTGATCAAGCTCTTCGACGAAGTAACCTATGTATGGCCCAAGGTGGGGTATCCCCCATTGGTGACGCCTTATAGTCAGTATGTGAAGAATCTGGCATTGATGAACGTATTGCAGCTCGAGAAGGGGAAAGAACGCTGGACGATGATTGCCGACAATATATGGGATATGATCCTGGGCAATGCAGGTAAGCTTCCCGGGACACCGGCACCGGAAATCATCGCGTTGGCGGAGCAACAGGGTCGTGTATTTTATACCGGAGACCCACAGGAGCTTTATCCCGATCAGCTGGATGAGTTCCGGGCAGAGATGCAGCAAAAGAACTGGGATGCCGGGCAGGACGACGAGGAACTGTTCGAATTGGCCATGCACCCTGAACAGTACAGAGCCTACAAGTCGGGTGATGCCAAGAAATCATTTGACGCTGATCTGGCAAAGCGAAAGGCAGAAAAAGAGACATTGTCCGCACCGTCGGCACCGGTTGTTGCAGAAACCACGAACGGTAATGGTTGTCAGCCAAGAACAGTAGTGGTTACCATTGACAACGAGGAATATGTGGTCAACATCTCCTATCCGGATGTTGAAAACAATGGCACACAACCGGCCAGCTCCCCTGAACCGGTCCTGCAAAAAGAAACGGCAGCAGCCGGAGAAAAATCTGCTACCCCTGTTCCGTCATCTAATGGCAGGGTTAAAGAGGTTGTTTCACCGCTGGAGGGGAAGTTTTTCCTCACGAAGGATTCCTCAGAGACAGCTTTGAAAGTGGGTGACACAGTGAAAAAGGATGACATTATCGGCTACATTGAGTCAATGAAAACCTATAATGCCGTAGCGGCAGAAGAGGGTGGTACGGTGATGGAGATCTGTTTTGCCAACGGTGACTCAGTGGACGAGGATGATGTACTCATTAAAATAAAGTAAAGGATGAGTGAAATATTCTCCAATTTGACGGAAATGACCGGATTCAGCACCATGGGGTGGGAGACCATCCTGATGTGGCTGATTGCATTCGTATTGCTCTATCTCGGTATCAGGAAGCAGTATGAACCCTTGTTACTCGTTCCCATCGGGTTCGGTGTGTTGCTGGCAAACCTGCCCGGTGCAGGCCTGGGTATTGTGGACACTTCACTGGTGATGAATGCCGACGGTAGCTATATGAGCCTGCTTGATATAGCCAGTAAGCACGGCATCATGAATTTACTCTATTTTTCGCTGATCAAGACAGGCATCCTACCCCCCATCATCTTCATGGGAGTGGGTGTGCTGACCGATTTTGGGCCGATGCTGCGCAACCTGAAGCTCTCGCTCTTCGGCGGTGCGGCACAGCTGGGTATCTTCTCTGTACTCATTGGCGCGGTATTGCTGGGCTTCACGCTGCCTGAAGCAGCCTCGCTGGGGATCATCGGCGGTGCAGACGGCCCTACAGCTATCTACACCACCATCAAGCTGGCGCCTCATCTGCTGGGTCCTATTGCTATTGCAGCGTACTCTTATATGGCCATGGTGCCGGTGATTATTCCGGCTGTGGCTAAATTGCTGATGACGGAGAAAGAATTTAAAATCCATATGAAGAAGATGGATAAGCAGTACCCCCCGAAACATGAGATCAAAAACCTGAAGACGGTGAAAATCATTTTTCCCATCGTGCTGGGTGTGATTGTTTCGGTGCTGGTCCCTTCCTCGGCACCACTGCTGGGTATGCTGCTCTTTGGTAACCTGGTGAAGGAGATTGGAACAAGTACGAGCCGTCTGGCAGAGGCCGCTTCCGGCCCTATCATGAATACAGCCACCATCTTTCTGGGGTTGACAGTGGGAGCCACCATGACCTCCGGTGTTTTTCTCTCAGCCCAGACACTGGGTATCATCGTCGGTGGTCTTCTTGCCTTTGCTATATCCATCGCAGGCGGCATTTTGGCTGTGAAGTGCTTTAATCTCTTCTCAAAGAAAAAAATCAACCCCCTGGTGGGCGCCACCGGCCTGAGCGCTGTGCCCATGGCATCGCGCGTGGCAAACGAGGTGGCATTGAAGTACGACAAGTCGAACCACATCCTGCAGTACTGTATGGCCAGCAACGTGTCGGGTGTTATCGGATCGGCAGTGGCTGCCGGTGTACTGATCTCCTTCTTGGGATGATACAGAAATACAGATGACCGTAAGTGAAGTGTGTGGCAGGCTACCTGCCGCACACTTCGCGTATGGCTTCCGCAATCAGGGGTATACCGCGTTGAATGGTCTCCACATCGGTGTTGCAAAAGGATACACGCATCTGGTCATTTCTTGCGCCATCGGGATCAAACGTTTTCCCTGTGACGAAAACCACCCCTTTATCGATGGCTTTTATCAGTACCGCCGCTGAATCGGTTCCTTCGGGCAGCTGCAGCCAGGTGTAAAAACCGCCGCGCGGTTTCACGAAGGAGACATAACCGGGGAGGTACTTCTCCAGTGCATCGATCATCGCCAAACCCCTCTTTTTGTATTCTTCCCGCACCCGTGCTGTGTAGGTGTGAATGTGTCCGCCACGAATAAATTTATCGGCTATCACCTGCGAGAGGCTGGGAGAACAGGCATCGATGGATTGTTTGATCAGCTCGCACTTCCGGTAAATAGGATCGGGTACGAGCATCCACCCCAGGCGCAATCCGGGTCCCAGTATCTTGGAGAATGATCCCGTGAAGCAGACGTCAATGCCTTCGGGGTCCATTGCTTTGATGAGCTTCATTGCGGGGAGGTCGTCCCCGTAGAAGTAAAGATCACTGTATACATCATCTTCAATAATGGGTATATCCTGCTCTCTCAACAGCTGAATCATCTGTTGCTTTACCTCCACGGAGTAGATGATACCGGCAGGATTGTGGAAGTTGGGTGCATAATAGAGAAATTTTGGTTTTGGGTCTGTGGAATTTAATCTTTTATTCAACAGATCGGTATCCATACCATCTCCCTTCAACGGTATCGCATCCAATTGAGCCTTACAGGCCCTGAAAGCCGATAATGCCCCAATAAAGGAGGGTGTCTCCACCAAAACAGGATCACCCGGATCGATCAATGCTTTTCCCAAAATATGAATCGCCTGTAGTGACCCGGTGGTGATGATCAGTCGGTTTTTCTTTACCGGTAATCCTTTTCCCTCCAGGTATGCAGCCAATGATTCCAACAAAGCAGGGATACCGCTGGTGGGGCCATACTGCATCGCTGTTTGCTTTTCTTTCTCCGTGAGGGAGTTGTAGATCTGATCCATGGTGTCGAGCGGAAAAAGCTCGTTGCCGGGCATACCACCGGCAAAGGAAATAATATCAGGAGCCGTTGCGAGGCTCATTAGGTCGCGAATCTCTGAGGAACGCAAATCAGAGACACTGCTAGCAAATCGGGTCATAAAAGTGTGGGTTATGTCAAATGATTATCTTTCAATCTCTTTGTGGGTGTTGTAAGCCATTCCGGTGAAATGAGCGAGCAGCTGTTTTTGTTCATTGTAAATATTGACACTGAACGAGTGAAGGCGATTGCTTTTACTCATCTCTTCCGTTTCTGCAGTGAGAATTCCTGCCGTGCTTTTCACAAAATAGGAGATGGTGCTGTTGATGGTCAGCGCCACCTTGCCGTAGGCATTCACCGCAGTTCCAAAGCAATAATCGGCCAGCGTGAAAAGTAAACCACCGTGGACCACACCTGCTCCGTTCAAATGGTTTTCACTGATACGTACCTGCACTCTGGCGTAACCCGGGCGGCTTTCAAGCACCTCCAGCCCGCATAGTTCCGCGAAGGGATCTCTTTGTAGGTAATCATTGTTCATCGCAGGATGTTTACAGTTGATACAGATCGCTTTGAGAGAGTAGTTTCATGCTATTCTCCTGCAGCACCTCTATCACACGCTGTATGTCTGCAGCACGGATAACGGCCAGCGCAACATCGTTGTTGGAGAAAGCGTACATGTAATCGATGTTGATGTTGTTGTCGGTGAGTATCGTCAATATCTGATACAGTGAACCCGGTTTGTCGGGCATGTTCACGCATGCCACCCCGGTCAATCCTATAGAGAAGCCGGCCTTTTCCAGCGCCTCTTTTGCCAGCTCCGGCCTTCCCGTTACCATGCGTACGATACCGTAATCGGCTGTTTCGGCCACGCTGAGTGCGATGATGTTCACATCGTTTTCGGCCAGTATCCGGGTGAGTTCAGTGAGTCGTCCCGAACGGTCTTCCAGAAAAACGGAGAGTTGTTTGATAAGCATATTGTTGATTTACAGATTTTTTATTGTACTAATGTGCTGATATACAAAAACGCTGATAGCTGACTGCTGATAGCTGACTGCTGATAGCTGACTGCTGATAGCTGAAAACTGAAAGCTGAACGCTGACCGCTAATTGAATTAGCGATAGTCGATAATCCGTTTCGCCTTACCTTCCGATCGTTCAATACTATTGGGTTCCACCAGCTTAATGATGGCGCCAATGCCCAGCAGGCTTTTGATATTGTGGTCGATGCGGTGACGGATACCCTCCAGCTCGCGGATACTGTCGGACCAGTTTTTCTCATCTATTTCAACACGGATTTCCAGTGTATCGAGGTTGTTCTCCCGGCGGATGATCAACTGGTAATGAGGTGTGGTCTCTGCCATCTCCATCAGTACCGATTCCACTTGTGACGGGAAGACGTTTACCCCGCGGATAATCAGCATATCGTCAGTGCGGCCCAGGCATTTGTCCATGCGGACCAGAGTGCGTCCGCAATCACATTTTTCACGGTGCAGCCTGGTCAGATCCCGTGTACGGTAACGGAGCAGCGGCATGGCCTCCTTGCTTACGGTGGTGAAGACCAGCTCACCCAGTTCACCGTCGGGGAGTACTTCCAGTGTTTCAGGATCGATGATTTCAGGGATAAAATGATCTTCGAAAACATGGTTGCCACACTGGCACTCGCACTCCATGGAGACCCCGGGTCCGATCACCTCACTCAGGCCGTAAATGTCGTACGCCTTGATACTGAGCAGCTTTTCTATCTCTCTCCGCATCTCGTTGGTCCACGGTTCTGCACCGAAGATACCGGTACGCAGCCTGATATCGGCCGGTGATATACCTTCCTTCAGGATGCTCTCGCCCAGGTGTGCCGCATAGGAAGGCGTGCAGGCCAGTACGGTCGCATTGAAATCAGTCATGAACTGCAGCTGCTTTTTCGTATTGCCCGTCGATATGGGGATGACGGTAGCTCCCACCTTCTCGGCTCCGTAGTGCAGCCCCAGTCCCCCCGTGAAAGGTCCGTAGCCATAGGCAATCTGAATGGTGTCTCCACTATGTATGCCGGCCATCGTCAGGCTGCGTGCCACCACTTCGGCCCACAGCTCAATATCGTGCTGGGTGTAACCCACGACCGTAGGCTTGCCGGTGGTGCCGCTCGACGCGTGGATACGCACCACATCGGTCTGCGGGACGGTAAACAAGCCGAAAGGGTAGTTATCCCGCAAGTCGGCTTTGGTGGTGAAGGGTAGTTGTTTCAACTGGTCCACACTACGGATGTCACCCGGCTCAATACCCTGCTTTTTCAGCATATTCCGGTAAAAGGGTACGTTCTCCTGCATCCGTTGAATCATTGCTGCCAGCGCGCTGCTTTGCAGCTCGTGCATCTGTTGCCTGTCGGCACACTCTCTTTCAGGATTCCAGATCATATTATTCCAGTCTGTTTTCAATTCCGAGCCTGAAAGCTTTCAGGTTCATGGTTACCATATCTTTTCCCTTGCGCGCGAAAAACATTTCAATGGCTTTCTCGAGTTGGCTCACCTCTATCCCCAGATAAGGTGATGCAGCACCCAGCATGACGATGTTGTATGCTTTTGCACTCCCTGCCTCCCTGGCCAGTGACGCTGCCTCCACCGGTATGTGCGTTGCGGAATGCCTGATGGCTGCCAGCAACGCTTTCTTATCGGGATAATGAGGAATATTGATGTAAGGTTCGGTAGCCGTTACGATGATACCGTCCGGCGACAGAAAAGGCAGGTAACGCAACGACTCCATCGGTTCTATCGACAGGATCAGGTCGGCTTTGCCCAGAGGAATCAGATCGGAGAAGATCTCGTCGCTAGAGATACGCAGGTGTGACTCCACCGCCCCGCCCCGCTGACTCATGCCATGCACCTCTGCCTGTTTCACGTTTAACCCGAGGTTCATCGCTGCCAGGTCGATGATGGAGGCGATGGTGAGTATTCCCTGGCCTCCCACGCCTGCTATGATGATGTTCTTTTGCATAATGCTATTTTTGAGCTGTCAGCTTACGGCTGTCAGCAATCAGCTGACTGTATAAAACTTATCACTTATCACTTAAAAACTTACAACTTACAACTTAAAAACATAAAAACTTACAACTTACAACTTACAACTTACAACTTATCACTTGTTACTGACCGCTTCATTGTCTGTACGCATTCCCGCTGCGCGATAATCACCGAGACGCCTTCGTAATCGAACTCTTCCCTGAGGATGGCCGCATTTTCTTCCAGATTCCTTTTCAGCGGGACCATCAGACGAATATGTCCTTCTTCTACGCCGATTCCTTTGCAGATACCGACAAATTTATCGGTGCCGGCAGAATCCTGTCCGCCTGTCATGGCTGTGGTGCCGTTATCGGAGATGATGATAGTGAGGGGGGAGTGATCATTCACGGCATCCAGCAGTCCTGTCATGCCCGAGTGGGTGAAGGTGGAATCACCGATCACGCAGACAGCCGGGCGGATACCGGCATCGGCAGCACCCTTGGCCATGGTGATTGCCGCTCCCATATCCACGCAGGTGCTGATGGTGCTGTAGGGTGGCAGCGCTCCCAGCGTATAGCAGCCTATATCACCGAACACCTGTTGCTGTGAATAACCGACCATAACCCGATTGATGGCATCGAACAGGTCGCGGTGGCTGCACCCCTGGCATAGCATGGGCGGGCGGGCGGCCACAATCGGAGGTATCGTCCGTGGTTCGTCAGTCTCCACCTGCAGCGCTTTTGCCAGCAGGTTGGGGGACAACTCCCCCGTGCGGGGTAATGCCCCATCGAGGCGGCCCCTGAATTTCGGGTTCCCGAAATAGCCTTTCAGCAGTTCTTCCTGCACGGGATATCCCTCCTCGGCAATCAGAATATCGGAACAGGCAGCGGTGAATTCTTTTATTTTCTTTTCAGGCAGCGGATAGTGTGCGATCTTCAGCACGGGAATCTTCAGGTTGTAGGCCCTTATCACTTCCATCGCATAGTTATAGGCAATGCCGAAAGCAATCACCCCCCTTGTTCCTTCGCCTTCCATTATTTTGTTAAAGTCGGATGCTTCCGACAGGGTTATCAGTTCCGGTTGCTTTTCAAGCAGCTTCTGGTAATTCCTGCGGGCATTGGCCGGCAACAGGATCCATTTACCCTTGTCGGATGATGGCTGAAGCTGATTCTGTCCGCGTGGTTCTTTTCTCAGCACCACCGCACGCGAGTGCGATAACCGGGTGGGAATGCGCAGCAGCACCGGAAGCTCCATTTTTTCCGACAAGTCGAAGGCGTAACGGACAATATCATATGCCTCCTGCTGGTTGGCAGGTTCAAGCATGGGAATCATGGCAAACTTACCATAGACACGGCTGTCCTGCTCATTCTGCGAAGAGTGCATGGACGGATCGTCGGCCACCACCACCACCAGCCCGCCGTGAATACCGGTGACAG
>Ga0209347_1004233_pt1 | contig 15228 bp, 11 predicted proteins | sample AutmiccommuBRH23_FD_187382 | JGI IMG/M metagenome (GOLD analysis project Ga0209347, IMG submission 187382) | Deep subsurface microbial communities from Mt. Terri, Switzerland - Autotrophic microbial communities BRH/23 (SPAdes) (version 2) | ecosystem: Environmental > Aquatic > Deep subsurface >... | reverse complement strand
GCTGGATCAGCGGTTCCTGTAACGGCCATACCGTATTTGGGAGCGTTATCTTCTACTGAATGCCCCCCGGCAATTGTGACCCCTGCCTTGGACGCAACATCAGCCCCTCCTTGCAACACCTCTTCCAGGATGCTGATGGGCAGGCTTTTTACCGGAAAGCAAACGATATTTAAGGCAAAAACAGGTTCCGCCCCCATCGCATATATATCACTTAATGCGTTTGCCGCGGCAACCGCGCCAAAAGAGTAAGGGTCATTTAGAACAGGAGTAATGAAATCAACGGTTTGAACCATAGCCAGTTCTTCGTTGACTTTAAAGACCATCGCGTCATCCGAACCTTCCATATAAAAGCGTTCATCTGTAATTTTGGGAAGGCACGTCAATATTTGTTTTAGATCCGCCGGATCTATTTTGCAGGCTCACCCAGAACCCGGTGAGAAACTGGTTAACCTGACAGAACGTTTTTCACTCAATGTTAAAGCCCTCTTTCCGCAACTAAAAATTTTACATATTAACATATTTCCTTATCCTTGAGCTATGCAACATTACTATATCTCCTATTAATTTAGTGCATAACTGTACTCAAATTATATTAAATGTTATTTTACATCTTAACACAAAAAGTGATATAATTGAAATGCATAATTATCATACCAGTTATAAACACGGGTTATATCATTTTAGCCTATAATATTAACAAATTTACGGTGGTGAAATTATGGAGTTATCTCAACTTAGAGCCTTCCATGAAATAGCCAGATCGGGCAGTTTCAGCAAAGGGGCGGAGAAGCTCTGCATTACTCAGCCGGCGCTGTCCCGGCAGGTCGAATCTTTGGAAAAGTCAGTCGGGATAAGCCTTTTTAACCGGCACAGCCGGGGTGTCCACCTGACAGAAGCAGGCCGCCGGCTGTTTGAATACGTAGAACAGATGCTGAGATTGGCGGATGAGGCTGAAAGAACACTTCAGGAAATACAGGGCCTGCATATCGGCAAGCTAAATATCGGCGCGTGCACGACTGTAGGCAACTACCTGCTGCCTACCCCGCTCGCCACCTTTCTTAAGCTGTACCCTGGGATAGAAGCCTCAGTTGAGCTCGGTAAAAGTGACGATATAGCGGAAAGAGTCATGCATAAGCACTTTGACCTGGCGTTTATAGCCGGCATTCCCAACCCTCCCGGTCTTTGTATCGAGCCAATAAACGAAGACGAGATTTTGTTCTTAGTTCACCCTGAGCATCGGTTATGCGAAAATGCAGGGTTTGACCCGAAGCTCCTGTCAGAAGAAGTATTTATCCTTAGGGAACTTGGTTCCGCAACCAGGCAGACATTGGATTCAATACTGCGTAAAACCCAGGTTAAACCTTCGAAGGTCGTCACACTTGGCGATACGGAAGCTGTTAAAAGAGCGGTAATGGCAGGGATGGGGGTTACTTTTCTATCAAAGTATACAGTTGGTTTGGAACTGCAGTCCGGTCTATTATGTACGCCTGACATACCTGAGCTAAAGTTAACCAGGCAAATGCTTTGCATATATCCCAAGAGCGTACACCTTCCACCGGCTGCCCTGGCGTTTTTGTCCCATCTGAAAAAAGAAGGGTATAGCTTGTAAGGTACGTTTCTCAGGGGTTGGAATATTATGTTGTAAAGGAGTGATACTTGATGAGAAAACTGAATTTATGTAAAGAGAAGTGCTGTCCCACTATTGAAACAGCTAGCGGCCAATTCATTATAAGAGATGATTTTGGCGGTCAGGTCACCCTTACCGCCGAACAAAATTAATTAAACCGGGTAGGCATAGGCCAACCCGGTTTATTTTTGTATTGACGATTTTAGTTTGTTTCGGTCTACCTTGCCATTATTATTTCGTGGTATTATTTCAATGAATTTAAATACCTGCGGACATGCATGTCTGGGCAAATTCTGGCGGCAATAGGCTTTAACATCCTCAACCGTAAGGCTGGAATTGCTTTTGATTATCCACACTGCGACCTTTTGACCCCTTATTTGGTCATCGATGCCTATGACAACAGATTCAGTTATACCAGGACACCGGTTAATAATTCCTTCCACGTGCTCCGGTATAATCTTAAATCCGCCTTTATTTATAATATTGTTTTCTCTCCCCAGTAAATACAAATACCCTTCTTCATCCATCTCGCCCATATCACCTATAGTTGCGTTAGGTTTATAGGCTGGAGCTACATAAGGACTTTCCACCCAGATGAGGTCTTTTTCGATCCATACCTTAACATTCGGAAATGCCTTCCCCACTGAGCCAGGGTGTTCCAGCAAATCTTCGGTCAGAGAATAAGTTATATGTCCCAATTCACTTGCACCGTAATATTCACACACCCCTGCTTGCGGAAAACACCTCATCAGCTGTTTCACCGTTTCAATATCCATTTTTGCACCGGCGCTGATAAGCGTTTTTACTTTCTTTAATGGCGTTTCAACAGCTCTAACAACAGTTCGGTAATTTGCCGGGACCATAAATATTGCACTTACATTGTACTCATTTATCTCTTTTATCCAAGTCCGGGGCAGGCTGTTTTGGGCTATCACTACCGTTCCGCCTTCATGGAGAAGATGCAGGCAGCTGTTAAGATTAGCTGTATATATTAGAGAACCGGATAAAAATAAGGTGTCCGCACCATTCAAGCCAAAAACCCTGCTTTGTACCGCAAAAGCGCTAACCCAGCTCTGATGATCCCGCCATATCAGCTTTGGGCTGCCTGTGCTGCCTGAGCTTAATGCTCCCAAAAATATATCTTCCGGCTTAACCTCAGGCAGGGTTTGCACCATATCTTCCGGCAAACAGAATTTATCATCAACACAACAAATGGCGCCGGCTTTTTCCATCAAGTCATCGCACATTTTGTCCGGAGTTGATGGATCCACGATAATAGCAGCTGCCCCCAATCTGGCAATACCAAGCAAGCAGCATAGCTGGGATACAGCATTATCAAGCTTAATTAATAATTTATCCCCCTTTTTTATTAAATTGGCCATCCTGTATGCAACAGAGTCCACCTTACCTGCCAGTTCTTGATAAGTAAGCACTGTTGAACCATTGATCAGACAGATTTTATCCGGTTGGATTCGGCTAAAGGTTTTTAAGTTATCATATATAAGCATTTTCTTTTAACAACACCTTTCGACGAGCACCGACACACTCTGACCACCGGCGACCCCCATAGCCGCTATTCCCAGGCAGCCGTTGACCTTTCGCAAAGCCTTGAGTAAATGCAGGAGGATGATGGCACCTGATGCCCCATAAGGATGTCCATATGCCAGTGCGCCGCCTAGGACATTGGTTTTATCAAGACTTATGCCTAATTTCTGACAGCATGCCAGTACTTTAACCGCAAAGGCTTCATTAATTTCAAAAGCAGCCACATCGGCTAATTTTAGGTGCGATTTTTTCATTAGTTTTTTCACGGAGAAAACAGGCCCTAACGGAAATACATTTGGATCACATCCACTAATTGCATGATTTAAAATAACAGCCTCCGGATGCAGCTTAAACTTCCTGACCGCTCTTGCCGATGCCAAAAGGACAACAGCAGCCCCATCATGCTTCAAGCAGGCATTCCCCGCCGTAACTTGGCCTCCCTTTACGAAAGCGGACGGCATTCTTGCCAATAATTTAAGGTTCATCCCAGGTCGTATGGTTTCGTCGTTATAAACCATTTTTCCATTAACATTAACCGGTAGGATTATGTCACTTAAATGACCTTCGTTTTGGGCCTGATAAGCTTTTTGGTGACTCTCCAAGGCCAATCTATCCATTTGAATTCTGGAAATGTCCATTAAGTTTGCCAGATTTTCAGCTCCTTCCCCCATTTCAGGGTCACCTACTGAAGGCGTTGAAAATGGAGCCCGCTCATAAAAGCCCTGACCTTGAAAACGCGGGTCCCTTGAGCTGAATTGCCTTACGGGAGCCATACTGGTGCTCTCAACCCCTCCGGCTATGATCAGTTCAGCCCGGCCGGCCGCGATTTGATTTGCAGCTATACTTACAGCGCTCAATCCGGAACCGCACTGGAAATCGATGGTCGTCCCCGGAATATCAAAAGGCCAACCGGCTTCCAATATTGAAACCCTGGCTATGTTGCCGCCAGGGCCCCAAACGTTGCCCAATATGACGTGATCTACAACACTTGCTGATAAAGCAATTTTTTTTATAACTCCATTCAGGACAAGGGCAGCCAGTTGTTCAGGTAATAAATTATTTAAAATTCCACCGGTTTTACCGATGGGAGTTCTCAGACCACCAATTACAAACACCTTACTCATGATGACTGCCATTTCAGCTGTGCCTGTAACCGTGACGCAAGAATAGTGGCAGCAAATACTTTAAACAAGTCACCCGGAATATAAGGGAGCGCACCTACCAAGAAAGCTTTTGACAGTCCCAGTTCGGTTACATAGCTTAACCAAAGCACGCCAAAAATGTATATAACACCAATTCCTCCCACGATATTAGCTAAACCCAGACGAAGGATATTCTTCTTTTTGCCTCTCAATAGAGCAATAACAACTGCACCTATCAAAAACCCAATCAGGTATCCTCCCCTGGGCCCGACAATTATGCCAAGGCCACCGGTTCCTCCGGCAAAAACGGGTACTCCGACAATTCCTAAGAAGAGGAAAGTGGATACACTTAGAATGACTTGCCTGACAGTTAAGATGCTTCCTGCCAGCATAATTCCAAGGGTCTGTCCTGTAACAGGAACCGGACTGAAGGGCAGCGGGAACGAAATAAATCCAAGAACCATAATAATCGCCGCAAATAATGCCGCATAGACAAAATCTTTAAGTTTAGTTTTTATAGACATCTTTTCCCTCCTGAAAATTAAGTTTAAAACAGACCTTCTCATCAACAATTCCATACAAAATTTTATCCTGTTTATATAGTTTTACAGATTCGTTTACAATTACAGGATTTAAAAATTGAACATCAACACTTCCTAAGAAGCGATTATTCTGAGCCAGGTAATCTTCCAAAGCCAGGAGAATCAACATACCCTGAACTACAGGCCGCACTCCCGTGTGGATATCGTTTGTATCACCACTTAGTGAAGCAAAGGTGTTAACTTCATCAAGAGTAAATGTATGCCAGTAGCCGGTGTCATTAAGTTTATATGTATTTATTTTTTGAGCGGTTCCTGCCGGTTCAGTTTTCGGAATTATTAAGGTAGCACGTAAAGATATTATTGTCTTACCTCTGCACGTTATGGTAGACTGGCAGACCATATAATCAAGCCTTAATTTTGACTTTTTTATTATCTCTCCTCCCAAAATTAACTCTTGATTTAAAGGAGGTAATTTTTCGACCTTAAGTTCTAGTTTGGCCAAATAATATCCCGGTGGCGTTACTTTGGCCAAAGTGCTCAAAGCCAGCGTCGCAGCAATCAGAGAAGGGCTGTTATTGATCCAATCATAACTTAACTTAAAAGGTTTTGCCCAATCAGCTATTGCTTTGTTATCCAAGGTTACGATATTTTTCATCGGCTGCCTCCTTGTAATTAGTCTAGTACACAGCCCAAGCTTTGTCAACCAGTAACTATTTATTGGTTGACAATAAAAAATAAAACTCCAGAATGGAGTTTTACCTTACAAATTGGGCATTTTAAAATATAAGTGGATAACTGTAAAATAGATACTAATTTTTTATTCTTTTACCAGGAAATTCTCGATTTTATACTGCCCATATAACTCCTGCATCCATGTTTCATATTCCGCCTGTGATTTTTGATCAAACAGGATATCTTTTATTTCGTTTTTACTCTTTTCATAATTCGCTTCTTGTGCATCGGTCTTCTCTTCCACCTTAATAATATGATACCCGTATTTTGTCTTGACCGGAGGGCTAATCTCGCCGACATTCAAAGAAAAGGCCGCCTCTTCAAACTCCTTAACCATCTGCCCATTGCCAAAAAAACCCAAGTCCCCCCCATTTTCCTTCGTCATCGTATCTGTTGAGTTCTCTTTTGCTAATTTGGCAAAATCTTCACCGTTGGCTAGTTTTTCTTTAATCTCATTTGCTTTTTCTTCAGTCTCAACCAAAATGTGACTGGCCTTCACCTGCTTTTCCGTGGCAAATGTTGCTTTGTTTTCTTCAAAATAAGCTTTGGCTTCCTCATCAGTAACAGAAATCCGCGTCTTCAGAAGCTTTTTCATTTTAATGTTTAAAGTCAGATCTTTTTTAATATCATCCAATGTAAAACCGTTCTCTTCTAAGGTTTGAAGAAAATCTTTCTGGCCTCCGTAGGAATCATAATAATTTTCTAATTCCTTTTGAATTTCATTCTCAGAAACTTTAATATTTTGTTTTTGAGCTTCCAGCTCAATAACTTTTTGCGAAATCAACGAGTTCAAGGCTTGCTGACCGTATTGTTTTAACAATACATCGTTCAACTCATCTCTACTGATATTTTTTCCATTCACGCTTGCCACAGCTTCTTTGTTCGAATTCCCATTCCCGCAGCCCGCAACAAGGCCTAAGGCAACGCACAGGATTATAAAATAGGTTATTACATTGCGCTCAATTTTTTGGGGGTTCCATTTCATATCCAATCACACTCCTAATATTTATATGTTATTTTAGCAAATAAACATGTCCTTTTCGTGTCCACATGATTGGTTCTTTCCAGCCACCTGTCCACCCCTTAGGTCAAATTAAATCAAATACTTGTTTTAACTCTTCCTCAGTCAGCCTTGACAGAAACGTTTCACCTGGTCTGATCACGGCATCGATCAGCTCTTTTTTCTTCTGCTGCAGGGCGAAGATCTTTTCTTCAATGGTCCCTTTAGTTATCATTTTAAAAACCTGGACTACGTTTTTTTGCCCAATCCGATGGGCTCGGTCTGTCGCCTGCTCTTCAACTGCCGGATTCCACCACGGGTCAACGTGAATAACCATATCGGCTCCGGTCAGGTTAATTCCGGTCCCCCCCGCTTTTAGGGAGATTAGGAATACTTTATTTTCTCCTTTATTAAAGGACTGAACCATTTCCTGCCTGAGCGCAGCTTTGGTGCGCCCATCCAGGTAAAAATAACCTGTACCCTGCCCGCTCAGGTATCCCCTGATTATTTCAAGCATAGAGGTGAACTGGGAAAACAGTAAAATGCGGTGACCACTTGACAGCGCCTCTTCCAACACCTCTTGTAATAGAAGCATTTTACCGCTCTCACCGGTATAGTCTTTGATAAAAAGACCCGGGTGACAGCAAATCTGACGCAGCCTTGTAAGGGCAGCCAGGATTTTAATTCGGCTTCTATCAAAGCCGGAGGTATTTATTTCATTCAGAATTTCACCTTTGGCCTGTTTCAGAAAAACCTGATATATTTTTCGCTGTTCCGTTGTCATATCCGCCATTAATCTGGTTTCAATTTTATCAGGTAGTTCTTTTAATACATCCTTTTTCAGCCGACGCAATACAAAAGGCTGAACATGCCTGCTCAATTCTACTGCGCTCTCGGGGTCTTCTCCCCTGGCGATAGGCAGTTCGTATTTTTTTAGAAAAGCCGAGTGGGTAAGTAAATACCCAGGCATGATGAAATTAAATATTGACCAGAGTTCTGTTAGTGAATTTTCTATAGGCGTCCCAGTAAGAGCAAAATAGTTGCGGGCTTTTAACTGCTGTACTGACTTGGCATTTATGGTATTGGGATTTTTAATCTGCTGGGCCTCGTCCAGGAAACAATATGCAAACTCAACATCCTTATACAACTCGATATCCCGCCGGATAAGCGGGTAGGATGTGACAACAATATCTGCTCCTCCAATTTCTCTAAACTTCTCCCGCCGCTCATTAATAGCGCCTGATATCACCACTACTTTTAAAGCTGGAGTGAACTTTTGTACTTCTTCTTCCCAATTGTACAGCAGGGAAGTAGGTGCAATTACCAAGGATGGAAGCTGGTTTGGCCCTCTTTCCGATAAGATAAAGGCGATAACCTGGAGTGTTTTGCCCAGACCCATATCATCGGCCAGTATCCCGCCAAGGCCATAATAGGCCAAGGTCTTCAGCCACCTGAACCCAGTTTTCTGATATTCTCTAAGGAGGTCTTCCAGTTCTTCAGGCACCTGGTATTCCATGTCCTGGGGTTCCTGAATACTTTGCACCAGGTGCTTAAAGGCACTGTTCCGGCCAATGCCCTGTAACTTTTTCTGTCTTAGGAAGCTGTCTATATAAACAGCACGATATTTGGGCAGGTGAATTACTTCCTGGCCCAGGTCTGAAGTATTCAGTCCAAGATGCTCTACCAGGGTTGCCACGGTTTCCATCTCAGACTCCTGGAGGTTAAGAAATGAGCCATCTTTTAGCCGGATGTACTTCTTTTTTAGTTTAAGGGATTGGAAAACCCGCTCCAGTTCGGAGCTATCCACATCATCAAACTGCAAGGAAAACTCGAGTAAGTCAAGGCTTTTATCCAAGCGCACGGAACCTGAACAAGAACTGGGAGTCCGTATGCGCAGCCCTTTAAATTGCTCAGAGTAATAGACTTCAGCCAGTTCCTGGAGTTCTGGCAGTATATTCTCAATAAACCAGAATATCCGGTCATCATCATACAGGTGAATTTCTCCCTGGCTAACCGTAAACCCGGCTTGCTCCAACAGGTCGAATATTTTATGTTCTTGGCGGCTGTCACGGACAATAATTTTTTCGTAGGCCTGACCCTCCCTGTCAGCAATAACTGCAGCAAAAGGGTTTATTATTTGCTCACCATAATGCAGCTCGAGCCGGGCAGCAATGCCAGGTTGAGCATCTATACTGTCCAAGGTTCGCTCAAAATAAATTTTGGCAGTCAATTGTTCCTTACAAAACCTGTTTTCCAAAACAGGGTCAATCTTCACCCGCCCTGCATTTCTAATACTTGGCAGCGCTTCAGAAACAAAGCGTTCGACATACTCGGCAGAAAAAACAATTTTATTATGCAAGCGAAAATGCTGCTTAAGTAGTGGCACAAAATGCCTCTTTTGCTCTTCTGAGGCCCGGTATACACCGTTCAGAAAATAAAAATAGTCGCCTCCAGAGTTCAGAGGTACCGGTTTCTCCTCGGCGTCCAGGATGAGGGCTAACCCCTCCCCGGCCTGTTCTACTTTAAAACTCAAGGGCAGCCCATGATGAACAGTAGTATGGGGAACCGTACTTCCCGGTGAATAACTAAAACTAAAGGGCCGTTCTCCCAATATGTCTAAAAACTTCTTCAAATAAAAATCGTTTAATCTGACCGTCTTTCCATTAAAAGCACTATTATTCACATAAAAGGAATAAGGGTTACTGGCCCGTTCCAAGGCCAGTACCTCTGTCAAAAACTCTATCAACGGCCGATCACAGGGTTTAAAAGTATGTTTATCCGGTTCCCAAACGAAGTTTTTGCCAAACTCCATCGGCCTTTGGTCGACAATGGCAGTAAGGAATTCCCTGATATTTTTTAACACATAAAGCCGTTCCAAACCAATTTTAAACTCCGCAGATGCAGTTATGCCAAAAGATGGATTAGCTGCCGTCAGGGATAGTTCCAGGTTAACCTCTTTCTTTTGACGCTGCTTATCCATACTGGCGAAGAGGTCTATTATCTCACCGGCCGCTTCATTATTATTCTCCCTGGAATTTAAACCAGTATTGGAAAAGTTGCGCTGCAGGGCTATTAAAACTGCTACGATATGTTTGCATGCACTATCATAGTTCGAGAATGCCGGACAATCACACCAGTAGTCGCGGATATCACCACGTTGGGAAAAGATAACTTCGACATCATAAGAGGCGTTACCAGAGACCTGTGCAGTAAAGGTCAGCTCTTCAGCGTCAAACCGGAGATCCTTAACCCTGTTTTCCAGATAATATGTCTGACCGCGGAGATATACAGCCATACTGCTGGCATAATTTCTAATTTGGCTATCATTAAGAGAAAAGTTCTTCATGAATTAGTGTGCCTCCAAAATAAACTGTTTGCTAACATTGACATTTTTATTCGACAAAAAAGATTCAGGCCCTTTTTTGAGAGTTCAAAAGTACCAAAACAAAAACACCTCTGTTTAGAGGTGTTCCATAATTTGCCTTGTTTTATGCCATGGCATTGATTTGACTAACTATTAAGGCACCAGGTTCCTGTCGGCTTGATGGGAAGAATATTTTAAACCCGCTTTCTTCTGGACAATAAACATAAGTGACTTACCAAAGTCAATTGCAACTTTTCCGGTCAATTCAGCAATTTTTTGCGCCATAACGACAGCGTTAACGCCACATGATACTAAAGCGATATCAAACTCGGATTATCCATGATGTTCAACCTGACGAAATTTAAGGATTATGTTGAAGCAATGTGGCTGATGCTGCAGCAGGACTCCCCTGATGATTACATCATTGCCAACGGGGAAAGCCATACCGTACGTGAATTCGTAGAACTGGCTTTTTCCGAAGTTGGCATCCCAATAAAATGGGTTGGTGAAGGTTTAGACGAAAAGGGAATGGATCAAAACACCGGCCGGACTGTTATAGAAATAAACCCCCGGTATTTCCGGCCTACCGAAGTTGATTTTCTGCTTGGAAATGCAACGAAGGCCAACGAAAAGCTGGGTTGGCAGCCCAAAGTGACTTTCCGTGAACTTGTCCGCCTGATGGTCCAACAAGCACCGAGCTTTTTCAGGAGGGGGTTCGTTTCCCCCCCACAACCAGGCTTTTTGAGGGAGGAAAACTCCGAGAGGACATCCTAAATATTTTTCTGACTAACGTTCGGATGCCCGAACCCCAACAGGGTGACCTGATGGCCCAGGCCCATGGTGTGAAAGTTGGAGGTATGCGCCTTTGTGAACTGGCCGAAAAGTATGGTCCTGCGACCCTCAAGGATGCCTTTGTTTCCATTCAATATTATGCCGCAGCCCTGATTCGGGGTCTTATCGCCGCCATGCCGGACGGTGAGTATGTAGGTGAAGACTTCGTTGACGGGGACGGGCAGACTGATAAAAGCTTTAAAGTAAAATGCACCATGATAGTCAAGGGGGATAAAATGACCTTTGATTTTAGTGGCAGTGATACTGAATCTTTAGGTTTTATCAATTCGCACTGGGGTAATGTCGCAGCCCACACCTATTCAGCAGTTATGGCGATGCTGCCCGACTGCCCCAATGCTATGGGGCTATGGTCCCCATAGATCTAATCACCGAGAGAGGGACGATTGTTAACTGTAGTCCCAGGGCGGCCATTGGAGCATGCAGCACCGAGACCGGTCACCTGGTCCATAATATGGCATGGTACTGCCTTAGCCTGGCCAACCCGACTTTGGGATCAGGAGTTTGGGCAGGGGCTTGGGGCTTTCAATTTATGTTCGGTACAGATCCCCGGACAAATAAATATTTTATCGCCTTGCTCCAGAGTGCCGGGGGAGGAGGCGGCGGAGCCAGGCAGTCTCTTGACGGTTGGCCTACTGCCTGCCAAAAATGTTCTAATGTAACCATGCCTAATATTGAAATTGAGGAACAGTACTGGCCCTTGTTATACCATTACCGGAGAATTTGCCGAGACGAAAAATTCCCCGGCAGTGGCGCCGGGGCTTTTCGGGGAGGTATGGGAGTTGAGTATGAAGTGAGCCCGGTTGGCACCACAGTTGAATGCACTTCTCTCTGCACCAAGTTTTGTAGCCCTGTTCACGGGATTTTCGGTGGCCGGGGAGGTCATCCTGCGGCTTCTGACCTTAAAGATGCAGCCACGGGTGAAATCAAAAAGGTCTTGTCATCAAAGGTCCAGGGAATGCCCCTTACCCCTGAGGATTCCCTTTACTGGGGCATGACCGGAGGAGGCGGTTACGGTAACCCCATTGATCGTGATCCGGCCATGGTTCTGGAGGATTATATCGAGGATTACGTTTCCCTCGAAACTGCCCGTGATGTATATGGCGTAGTTATTGACACGGCTGCTTGTAAAGTGAATTTGGCTGCCACGGCTGAGTTGAGGGCCATTCTAAAGTCAAAAAACATTGATTAAGAAAATAAAAATGTTAGAGCCTTCATACTTGATAGTCAGATACGTTATTAACAGGAAAACCTAATTTACCATCAATTAGTTTAACCCTTTATTAAAAGCCAGGGTGCAAAACCCCATCGTTTATCATATATATACTTTTCCCGTGTTATTTAATTTTAAAATGAACCCTGAAGGTGGTTCCATCTGAACCGGTGTCCACTTGTATAGCTGCGTTATGCCTAGCTGCAATACTGTAGCAAACAGCCAGCCCCAGTCCTGTTCCCTTATCTTTAGTTGTAAAGAAGGGGGTCCCCAGCTTATTCAAAACAGCGGGCTCAATTCCGCAGCCACGATCCGTCACAGCCATCACAACTTCATTGCCTTCCAGGTAAGTCTTAATAGAAAGCACTTCTTTGGGAGGCATGGCCTCCAAACCGTTGCGCACGAGATTTAAAATCAGCTGCCTGATTTCCTTTTCATCCACATTAAGCTCGGGTATTTCACCTAATGCAAATGACACATTTTTATCTGTAACCACGGCGTCTGCTTTAATTAGAGGAGTGATGGCCTCTAGGATAGCGTTAAGGTTACGTTTTTGCAAGTTCACTGTTTTATCCCTGGCCATCGAGAGAAATTCACTAATAATTGAATTGGCCCGGTCGAGCTCCTCAATCATCAGGGTGAAATAGTCAGCCAACCCCTGGCTCTCCGGTTTGCCGGACAGAAGCTGAAGGAATCCCCGTACAGTGGTCATGGGGTTGCGAACCTCGTGGCCAATAGCGGCAGCCATTTCACCCACCAAATTAAGCCTGTCCAAGCGGGCCATTTCTTTTTCCAATTCTTTACGGCGGGTAATATCGCGGACGATGTATTGATGGGCTTTTTCTCCCTCAAAGACAACAGGGATAACTGTAACTTCAACAATTACCGGTAAACCCTCTTTTTTAGCAATCTTTAATTCCCCTAGATGAATCGGTTTTTGAGATTCTTTACCTCTTGACTGGAGGTTTATTATTTCCTTATACTTTTCCGGTGTTATCACCTTTCTGAGGATGGCTGTATCTATTTCTTCAGTCTTTTTATAACCAAGTAATTTCAGGGCTGCCGGGTTAACATAAAGGATCCTATTTTGGTTAAAGACAAAATAAGCATCTGGTGAAACCTCGATTATTTGGCGGTGCTGGGCCTCACTTTGGCGGAGCAACGAGTTTATATCGCTGATTTCTCGGGTTCTTTGTTTGATAATTAGCTCAAGATTTTTCTGGTGCTCGGCTAATTCCAAGGCAATTTTTCTTTCCTTTTCAAAAAGACGGGCGTTTTCCAGTGCAAGAGAGACAGAGTAACCGAGCTTTATCGCGAAATCCACCTGATCATTGGTAAAAGCACATGGCTCGGTGCGATAGAGAAAAAGGAGGCTGCCGGTGATTTCGTCCTTAATGACCAGCGGAACAGATAAAAGCGAGCGAATGCCATACTTCAGCATCACTTCGTGGCTTACTCTTTCATCTTTATACACATCGTTTACTATGACCGGTTGTTTCGTTTGAGCAGCTAAGAGTGAAGCTTTAGCCTCTTTATCGGTGAACGACGTCCCCAAAAGCTCTGGTGGGTATCCATAGACAAACTTCACAATCCACTCACTATTCTCATGTAGGAGTATCGCCGCTGATTCACATCTGATTGATTTACTGGCTTCAATGACAGCCAGCTTCATAATCTCCCTATAGTCCAGAGTAGCACTTATAAGCGCATTGATGTTATTTAAAGCATCCCCCAGCTGTTTTGAGCGAATTGTCTCGGTGACATCGACCAATGAAAAGACTAATCCGATAACCCGGCCGGCTGCATCTTTGACGGGCATCAATAGCCAATCCCAGTAGGTAACACCTCTCCAGGGCTGGTCCGCATATTCAAAGGGCTTTGCCTTAAACTCTATAGGATCCCCGGTATCTCTAACCTTCTTAAATAAGGCTTTATTCTCTTCATCCGGGAAAAGGTCGAAATGATTGCAGCCGATAAGTTCGTCTCTAATGTGGCCAGAGCCTGCTATGTAGGCATCATTAGCCATGATAAAGTTCATTTCCAGATCGAGGTAGGCAATCATTGCATTAGTGTTTTCAACAACAATCTCCAGAGTTTCAGCCGCGTTTTGTTCAGCCTCAAATAGGCGCGCATTCTCTATTGCTTGCCCTATGATATTAGCGATAGATTTAAATAGATCAAACTCTTCTTGAGTAAATTCCTCTTGTCCCTCAAAAAACATAGAGAACGCGCCAACAATATCGCCCCGGTATTCAATCGGGGATACCACATAGCGTGTATTTTTCAGTCCTAAATCTCTTAAAGTTTGAATTCTAGCGGGTGTCAGCTCCTCGTCATGATGAGTTAGAATCTGCTTTCTTTTAATTGCCGCCGTCGTTAGAAAGTCGCTTTTATCCAGAGGCAGCTCCTGAATTAAATTAACTGTCGGCTCTGGAAAGCCGAAGCTCGCAAGGAGCTTTAATACCTGTTTCTCTTTATCAAGAACTTTAACATCGCCGGCTTTTAATTGGATATGCTTATTCAGTGCCTTTAGCATCTTCCCAGCCACATCACTGAGATCAAGAGCTGTGGTTGCCGCTACGGCAATGTCTTGCAGCAACTTGGTGCGGGAAAGCTCTTTCTCCATTCTGGCATAAAGCTGTGCGTTATTTACAGCGACCGCAGCTTGCGCCGTAATACTCTCGACAAGCTGGATTTCTCCTTGACTAAACTCATGGCGCACACCCGGCTCATCAATCGAGATATGTCCGATGATTTCAGAATTTATAAGTAAAGGCACAAAAAGAACGAGTTTGGCATTATTTGCTTCAGCGATCTTGCGATCATATTCAGGTGTATCTGCCAACCCGTAATCTAAGAAGGCAGTTTTTTTAGCCATGATTGCTTTGACAGAGGTTCGGCTGAGCTGATCGAAGCTTATCGTCGGGCCCGAGGGAGCCTTAAGCCCACCGGTCGCAACTTTTGCCACAAGCTCACGTTTGTTCATATCAATTAAGTTGACGAACGCACGTGTGTGACCTGTAGCCTCGAGCGCAATTACAGCTAAACTCTCTAAAACCTCGTCCAGTTCAATTGACGCGGCGAGTGTATTGGCTGCTTTAAGCAGCAAGTTAGAAATTTCCAGCTCATTTCTGGCCTGCTTTTGCTGTTCCCTTCTTTTTAGTTCTTCTTCGATTCGCTTATGCTCAGTAATATCATTAAAGACAAAGACGAC
>Ga0209347_1004232_pt1 | contig 15229 bp, 8 predicted proteins | sample AutmiccommuBRH23_FD_187382 | JGI IMG/M metagenome (GOLD analysis project Ga0209347, IMG submission 187382) | Deep subsurface microbial communities from Mt. Terri, Switzerland - Autotrophic microbial communities BRH/23 (SPAdes) (version 2) | ecosystem: Environmental > Aquatic > Deep subsurface >... | reverse complement strand
CCGGCTTCAGGTCCATGTAGGCCGTGGCCATGTCGGCCAACGTGCCGGCCGACCTCACGCTCTGGACGGCAACGATCATCTCGGCCGGAGCCTGCGGCAACAGCTCCAGCGCCTCGATGGTCTGACGCTGCAGGTTGAGGAAGCGGGCCTCCAGATCCGGCGTCATGGCATCCGATTCAGGGATGCGCCGGATGCGCGCGACCATGAACGGCCAGCCGGTGAGGAACTCGGTCGCCTCGAAGCGCTCGTCGCCCTGACACACGAGATGATGCGAGCCGTCGGGCGCGGTGACGTAGCGCACGAGGTTCGCGATCGTGCCGATGCGATGCATGTCGATGGCGGTGGGCTCGGCGGTCTCGCCGTCGCGCTGCATTAAGATGCCGACTTGACGCTGCTCGCGCACGCCGTGCTGGGCAGCCGCAATCGAGCGCTGTCGACCGACGGTCACCGGCATCACGACGCCGGGAAACAGCGTCAGATTGCGAACGGGGATGATGGCAATCGCGTCGTCGGGCAACGGCTTCACGGGCGCGGGCTGCTCATGAGCCGCCTGCACCGTCTCCGACCCTTTTGTTTCCATTTCAGCCACGGGATTGATCCGCTTTCGTAAGAACAATGACCAGACACCCATCGGATGACGTGCGGCGGATGTCCTTGTAGCGCCCGGCGGGGAGCCTCAGTCGGCGCTCGAAGCGGCCTTGCGGCAGCTCCATGCGGTGGATGACGGCGGTTGCGAGCTGACGGGGCAGCGTGCGCGTTCCCGCCAGGATCAGATCACCGTCATCGATGCCGGCTTCGACGCTGTCGGCGTTGACCCCTGGCAGCGCCACGATGACGAGCACCTCGTTCTCGGTCTCCAACACGTCGGCGGGCGGCTCCCATGCCGGACGCTGACGAACCGAGCGCAGGGGCTGGAAGAGTTGCCGGTGCAGGCGGTCGGCGCGCGCGAGCATCTCGCACGCCTCCGAGAACATCCACCGATCTGGGAAATCGTCTTTCATCGGTTTGCCTTGCAGATCCCTCGTTCGCAAAACGCGGCTCCGGCGCGGAAGGGCCGCCGGCGAGGCTTCGCCGTCGAGGCTGTTACATAATGATGAACAAAGCGATGTCCAAATGACACCCGGAGGAGGCGGCAGGCCTCCCCCGGGGCTCAGGGTCTGCGGGCAAGATTTCTGAGGCTCAGGCCGCGCCGGCCAGGGCCGAAAGCGCGTCGACGTCCTTGATGCGGAGGGTGGAGGATCCGCCCGGCTCGATCAGTCCGCGCGCCTCCATCTGCGTGAGCACGTGCGCGAGAGCATCGACGCTCATGCCGAGAAGATCGGCAACGAACCCGCACGACAGCGACTGCGGCACGGTCAGAGGGTCACGGCCCTCGTAGCGGTTGGTCTGCGCGATGGAGATCAGGAGAGCGGCAACGCGCGCCACAGGATCGTGCTGATTGGACAGCGCGATCGCCTCGCGGCGCAATTCAAATAGACGCTCCTCGATGCGTTCGGCGTCGCCCGAGTAGGCGCGCGCGCGGGCACGGCCCATGGCTGGGAACGAGGCCGGGACGGACCTCGGAATGGGAGGCGGCGTCTGAGAATGTGCGACGGACAATGGCATTGCTCACCCCCTTGCTGGGACGCTTCTGGATGCTCGCACCGTTAACAAATGGGAAATGCTCTGGGTTCCGCCAACGCCGGGAAAAGGCCCTTTCGATGCATTTTTGACACCCCGAGCGATCCGCCGACTCCTCCCGCCTCCATAAGTCATTGTTTTTACGCCGTTTTGGGTGGGGCCTTAAGTCCTAACTACTTGATAATCTGAGTGTGAGACACCATCTGTGACGCAGACGACGAGCAGCCCGCACGCGGGCTACTTCGGCCGCCAAGAGCGAGCCGCTGCCTCCAGACATTTCGAGTGCTTAGTGGCGAACGCCCTGCGCGCCAGCCACCCGACGCATCCGAAGTCGATCGGTAGCAGCGATCTCGGCCAACGCGAGCGAGAGCAAACTGTAGAACGAACCGAACTGGTAAGACCTGTGGCTATGCTGAAAGAAAATCTGGACGTGCGCACGGGCTGCGATTGCGGCCGCGATGAGCCGTGCGCAGGGACGGACGAGAACTGCCGCGAGGGCGAGGTGCGCCGGGTCAATCAGCAGAAGACCCGCAAGTGTCTGTTGTGTCAGACACCGTTCCCGAGCGCCTGGGCCGGTGAGCGCGTTTGCCGCCGGTGCAAGTCCACCTCGACCTGGCGTAGCGGCGGCCTCGGCTAACCCCATCCGGCGTCCAATATCACGCACGATCAGCGTGCGCTCTCAGGAGCGCGCGCGTTTCGCCTTGCGCGCTTCACGGCGCAACAGGGACGTGATCTTCTGCGCCGGCACGGGTTTGTGCAGATAGTTGCCCTGGCCCAGCTCGCATCCCGCCGACAACAGGAACTCGCTCTGCTCCTTGGTCTCGACCCCTTCGGCGACGACCTCCATCCCCAGCTCGTGAGCGAGCCCGATGGTCGCCAGTACGATCTTCGCCGCGTCGACATTGTCGGCCAGATCGGCGATGAAGCGGCGATCGATCTTGAGCCGATGCACGCGGAACGATCGCAAGTAGTCGAGCGAGGAATAGCCGGTGCCGAAGTCGTCGATGGCAAGACGCACGCCGATCTGGCGCACGCGCTCGAAAGCCTCCATGTGCTTGGCCGTCGTCTCCATCAGCATGGATTCGGTCAGCTCCAGCTCCAGACGCGGCGGCTCGATCTCATAGCGGGTCAGGCACTCACCGATCAGGCTGTCCAGCCCTGACGCCAGCTTGAACTGCGCGGCCGAGAGGTTGACCGCAACGCACTCCGGCTCCACGGCTTCGTCGCGCCACTCGGCAATCTGCTCGCAGGCGCGCGCGATCATCCAACTGCCGATGTCCAGGATGCTGCCACTGGTCTCCGCAACGGGAATGAATGCCCGCGGCAAGAGCAGCCCGCGCTCGGGATGGTGCCAGCGGATCAATGCCTCAACGCCGACGATCCGCCCGGAGGCAAGCTCGTACTGCGGCTGGTAGTAGAGCTCGAACTCCTTGCGCTCGATGGCGAGACGGAGCTCGTCACACAGCGTGACGCGTTCCAGCATCTCCCGGTCGAACTCGGCCATATGCAAGCGAAACTGATTGCGCCCCTCCTCCTTGGCGCGATAGAGCGCGAGATCGGCCTTGATCAGAAGATTTTCCGGCCCCTCGATCTCCTTTGTATAGAGGGCGATGCCAATGCTGACCGTAGTCCACACGTGATTGCCGTTGATCGTGTAAGGCACGTTCAAGGCCTTGCTGATCTTGGCGGCGAGTTGCTCGGCACGACCCGCGTCGGCCGCGTCCTCCTGCAAGATCGCAAACTCGTCGCCGCCGAAGCGCGCCACCAGATCGGTTTCACGCACGCAGCTCCTGAGCCGGATCGCGACCGCCTGCAACAGCGCGTCGCCCACCGAGTGGCCAAGCGTATCGTTGACGTCCTTGAAGTGGTCGAGATCGAGATAGAGCACGGCAAACGGCGGCGCACCGCGCTTGGCGCGTGCCACGCTCAAGCGTAGTCGCTCGACGAAGGTCGCACGGTTGGTGAGGCCCGTCAGCGCGTCGGAGCGCGCAAGCCGGGCGATCTGCTCGGCCGCCGCCTTCCGCTCGGTCACATCCGTAACCGTGCCCTCGATCGCGACCAGCCTGTTGTTCTCGTCTCGGCGCGGGTATCCGCTACCCTCGAGCCAGACTCGCGATCCATCCGCCTGGCGCAGAGGAAACTCGACGCGGATGCGCTCCGACCGACCGCTGCAGAGCGCCTTGATCTCGTCCTTGAGGATGGGGACATAGTCCTCCTCCACCAAGTCGAGCCATCCGTTCGGCTTCGCCAGCAGCGCGTCTGGCTCGTAGCCGTATTGGCGGACGTTCTCGGAAATGTAGGTCAGCGAATAGGGCTCATCCGGCTTCACGCGGTAGAGCAGCGTCGGGCTGCGCTCGACGATTTGCTTTGCGTCCGCCAGGTTGGCTTGCCAGCGGCTGCGCGCAACTGCGGCAGCAACCAACTCTGACAGAGTCGTCAGCGTTGCACATTCCGCGGGCAACCATTCCCGCTCGCTGCAACAATTGTCGAAGCCGATGGTGCCCCACCACGAGCCATCGACGAAAACGGGAACGCAAACCACGGACTTGACCTGCATTGCCTCGAACAAGCGCCTGGCGCTGTCTTCGAGGTCCAGCGTATGACTCACAATCTGCTCGCCGCGCTTCAATCTGGGCAGCCACGGTCCAAGCCCCACATCGATCATGGTCCTTTCGAGCTCAGGCTCGAATTCGGGCACCTCGATGTTTGGCGCGCACCACATGCAATGCCAGGAAATCTTGCCGTCCTGGGCGCCATCCCCGTCGAGCAGCTGAAAGACATGCACCCGGTCGACGCCCGTCGCCACGCCGAGCCGTTCCGCAACCTTGCACAAGGACTCGTGCAAGTCCGTCGTATGCAGCAAATCCTTGGCCGCATCGGCAAGAGCTTCGAGGAGAACGTCGCGGCGCAGCGCCGCGACAATGCCCAGAGAATTTCTGGTCGCCTCTTCGGGCGCACCCTGCTGACGCTTCAGTCTTCCGGCCACGACATCACCAACATGACACCACCAAACGTGTACAGGACGCACCGGAGAAACGAGGGTTCAGCACACGCGCACTTTCCCCATTGGAACCGACAATTTTACACCCTCAGTAGTTATGGACTTCCTTGCGCCCTCATTAAAGTCACGCGCATCGGACGCCGTCGCGAGCGTCGTGAGCTGGCCTTTCGCCGTCAATTAACCGTGCATGCCGTCGGCATGTGGGCTTCATTCGCCAGCGTCCGCCCCTGGGTTCAGGACACCGTGGAGCGCGCCCCCGAAGACGAAGAGCTCGAGGCCAAGCTTGTTGCGCGCGGCGCGCCAGTTGAGCACGGCGGCCGTCGTGAACGCTGTTGCCGTCGCAATGCTCGCACCGTACGCTCCGAATTTCGGGATTAGCAGAACGTTGAGCGCGATCGATACGGCCGCCGCGGAGACGTAGGACTTTGCGCACGCCCGGTGCTGGTCGAGCATGTTGAGAACGACCTCGGACGGTCCCATGGCGGCGCGCCCGAGAACGCCGATGGCCACGATAAACATGTAGGGGTAGGCCGCGCCGAAGTCGGTGCCGAACAGCATCAGGATCGGAAGGCCGAGCGCGAGGATCGCAACCAGCAGAGCGAACGTCGGCCAGAAGGTCATGACCACGGCCTCGCGTACGACGCGCTTTAGCTCGTGGTGGTCGGCCAGCGCACCGGCAGCCGTGATCCGCCCGGCATAGGCGCTGCCGACGGCGTAGTGGACGAAGAAGGCGAGGCTCGCGGTCTTGGCCGCGGCGTAGTAGAGGCCCGCTTCGGTCGGCGAGCCCAGCAGATTGAGGAGCAGCACGTCGGCGTTCTGGAGAACGAGCTCGGCGCCGGTGACTGCCAGAAGCGGCAATGCAATCGCAAGCCAATAGCGGAATGCATACTCGGGCCTCGCCTCGGGAACCTCGGCGCTGACGCGACGCTCGATGAGGAGCGTCTGAGCGAGACCCGAGATCCAAAGCGCAAGCAGCGCGGCCGCCATCGCCATCGGGACACTTGCGGAATAGCCGGCGAGAAAAGCCACCCCGACGGCGCCGAGGATCAGGAGCGGACGCACGATATAGGGGGGAACGATGGCCTCGAAGGTCCACGATTGGCCACGCCCCAAAGCGTCCTGCACGTCGCAGAGCGCATACATCGGCAGACACGCGAGAGCGAGCACGATGGCACCCGTGAGTTCAGGGTCGAATCGGTCGGAGAGAAGGTAGAGCGCCAGACCGCCGAGGAGCGCGACCGCCAGGCCCAGTGATGCAGCCAGGAGCCGTCCGCCGAAAAGAATGCCGCGCAAATGCGCGAAGTCCTTCTTCGCCGCGTACTCGGGCACGAGGCGCATCATGGCGACGCTCAAGCCCAGGTGCGAGAGCCCGCCCGCAACCAGAACGGCCGCCCAGAGCGCGACGTAATGACCGTAGTCGGCCACACCCAGCCAGCGTGCCAGCACGATCTGGAGCAGAAACACGAGGCCTGCACTGACGACGCGGACACCGAACACGCCGACAGCGGTTCGTCGTGCCGCGCTGATCTTGCGTTCCTCGCTCGCGACCTCGGCCGTCATGTCTCTACCCGCGCCGAAAGATGCTCGCGAGCGTCACGCGCGCTTTGCCGTGTCATGCCACCTGATTGAGAGGTACGGACGACGCCGACACCGGGCAGGTCCGTGCGCCGTCGCGTGGCGTCGAGCACGGGCGCGCGCGCATCGGCGAGGCCCCAGATCAATCCCATCAGCAGGAAGAAGTGGCGCCAGTGATCGCTGTCGATCACCATGCCTTCGAAGGCGACGCCGGCGAACGCTGCGCCGGCGACGAGGAACGGGCCGTGCAGCGCGCCGAGCCGCAGCGAGCCTCGAAAGGCGCCGTAAAGCGTGAGCGCCACGGAGCAGATGTAGAGCACGCCCCCGAGCCATCCGGCATTCAGGAACATCGTCAGATAGACATTATGCACGTCCTCGGAGTGATATTTCTCGCTGAAGGTGAAGGTGCCGATGCCGAGCGGGTTCTGCGCGACGAGGTTGAACGCCTTTTCCTGTCCCCCGAAGCGGCCTTCAGGCCCCGAGTCATAGCCTTGGTCGAGATTGGCTCGCTGCGTGAACAGATCCTCGACGCCTTTGAGTTGCAGCACCGCACCGAGCGCCAGGGCGAGCCCCAGGCTGCCCATGACCGCCACCACCAGAAGGCGCATGCGATCGGCGCGGCGTCGCCCGCTGATGTAGGCGACCCAGCCAAGGATCGCGAGCGACAAGCAGGTGGAGATCCAGGCCCCGCGCGAGAAGGTGATGAGAAGCCCGACGGCGAGCGGAAGCGATACCGCGGCCGCGAGCAGCGCCTGGCGCTTGGGCGAGCGCAGCAGCATCCACACACAGTAGACGATCGCCGGCGCCAGCGCGGCGCCGTAGACGTTGGGATCCTTGAAGGTGCCGCGCGCGCGGCCGTAGTTGGTGAAGAGATCGTAGGCGGACGGCACGATCTCGAAATAGCCGACGAACGCCGCGAGCGTCGCGATGAGGCACGCCACGACGTACCACCGCATGATCAGGTGGAAGCGCGGCTCGGGGTCCTCGGCGACGAATCCGGCCAGCACGAAGGCTCCGCAGGCGAGGAACAGCGTCACGAGCTGGTGCACGACGGCGACGCTGGTCGTGGCCGCCAGAATGGCGACCGCGAGCCCCAGCGCGCAAAGGCCAAGCCACAGCGCGATGTTGAGCAACGATATCGGGCCAAAGCGCAGCGTGCCGAGCACCGGCAGGGCAACGATGACGCCCAGCATGAGGACATCCGCGACCGCCGGCTCGGCGAACACGATGGAGCTTGCGCCCACGGCAATGGCCACAAGCATGCTCGCGAGCTGGGCCGCACTCAGACGTAGGGACAGTGCTCGCGCGAGCATGGCTATTTCATCAATAGGCGTTCTTGCCCATAACGAGAGCGAACGGGGTCATGACAATGATGTAGAGGTCGAACAGGATCGACCAGTGGTCGATGTAGTAGAGATCGGCTTCGATGCGGCGCTCGAGCTTCTCGTACGTGTCGGTCTCGCCGCGCCAGCCGTTGATCTGCGCCCATCCGGTCATGCCGGGCTTGACCTTGTGGCGCGCGAAATAGCCGTCGACTACGGTCTGATAGAGGTCGGACTGCGCCTTGGCCTGGAGCGCGTGCGGCCGCGGACCGACGAGCGACATGTCGCCCTTGAGCACGTTGAAGAGCTGAGGCAGTTCGTCGAGGCTGGTGCGCCGGATGAAGCGTCCGATGCGCGTCACGCGCGGGTCGTCCTTGGTGACGAGCTTGCTCGCCGTCAGATCGGTCTGGTCCGCATACATGGAGCGGAACTTCCAGACTTCGATCAGATCGTTGTTGAAACCGTAGCGCTGCTGGCGGAAGAGAACCGGGCCTCTGCTCTCCCAGCGGATGGCGAGCGCGATGAGCGCCATGACCGGCGCGGCGAGACAGAGGATGATCGTGCCGAGCACGCGGTCCTCGATGTTCTTGAGCACGCAGTCCCAGTCGCGCAGCGGCTTGTCCATCACCGCCAGCATCGGCACCTCGCCGATGTAGGAGTAAGCGCGCGAGTTGAGCCGCAGCTTGGAGTTGAGCGCAGAGACACGGACGTCCACGTCGAGAGTGAACAGGCGCTTCAAGATTTCCAAGAGCCGGCTCTCGGCCGTGATCGGGACCGTCACGATCAACAGATCGACGTCGGAGGCACGACAGAAATCGGCGAGCTGCTCGAAGCTGCCAAGCTTCCTGTAGCCGCCGATGACGTCGGCGGAGCGGTCATCCTGGCGATCGTCGAAGATGCCGAGGATCTTGAGCTGCTTGTCGTCCTCCTTGCGCAGGGCGGCAATCAGGTCCTCGCCGTCGGGCCCGCCGCCAGCAATGACGGTCCGGCGAACGAGGCGGCCTGCCCGCGCGAGCCGGTCGATGTTGTGGGCCACGGCGACGCGGGAGACGGCGAGCAGAAGCACGCCGATGACGAACCAGAACGCGGCCGCAGCGGGAGAAAACACCTCATAGCCGGTGAGGTATGCGAGCCCGGCCACGCCGATCAGCGCGATGGCGAGCGACTTGACGATCTTGCCGATCTGGCCTGCAGGATCGCGCAGCGCATGAATGGAATAAGACCAGTTCCGCCGCAGCGTCTCTACCGTCGCCAGCGAGACGACCAGCCCGAACAGCGCGCCCTGCATGCGCTCGGGCCCGGCGCCGACGATCGTGTGCGCGATCAATCCGGCGAGCATCAGCCACACGATGTCCAAGAAGCTGACGGTGAAGAGCAGTCCCGGACGCGAGATGCGGCCGTGCCTGTCGCTGTAGAGTGCATCGAGCCGCCGCAGGGTCTTGCTCCTCGCGCGCGACAGGAATTGGGACACGGATTGGAGAGGGGTGCTTCCCGCCTCTGGACTGAAAGAGGGACTGGCCATGAACCATTACGCAACACTTGAGGGGACCGCAGTCATCCTGCAGTTACCCGTCTCTCAATTTAGTAAACTGCGGTTCTGAAACGGGGGCTTAGTGCATCTCTTCAAGCCCCTGACGCTCCCGGTCGGTTAACAATGACTTTGCCGCCCAGCGGAGGGACCTCGCCACCTTCGCCCTGCGCGCGCTTTCGCCCCTCCTCGTCGACGGCATAGAGACCGCGACGGCTGCGCAGCAGTTGGGTTGCCTCGGCGGCCGGCAGCGGACGGGCGAAGTAGTAGCCCTGCCCTTCGCGGCAGCCCCAGCTCTTGAGCAGCATGAGCTGACCGTGCGTTTCGATACCCTCGGCGACGGCGCCAAGGCCGAGCTCACGAGCCAAGCCGAGCGCCGCGCGCACAATCGTCCGATTACCGTGCGAGGATTCTATGTCGGCAACGAAGTGCTGCGCGATCTTGATGCGCTCGGCAGGAAATCGCCTGAGGTAGTCGAGCGAGGAATAGCCGGTGCCGAAGTCGTCGATGGCGATGCCGATGCCTTTGTCACGCAGGGAGCGAAGACAGTCGCTGTTGCGCTGCGAGGTTTGCATCAGAACGGTTTCCGTCAATTCCAGCTCCAGCATGCCCGGCGGCAATTGATGATCGGAAAGCGCCTTCGCGATGTCCTTCTCCAGCTCATCGGGCGTCTTGAACTGCAGTGCGGAGAGATTGACCGCGACGAACTCCGGAGCGATCTGCAGATCCACCCAGGCTTTGGCCTGACGGCACGCCTCGCCCATCACCCAGCGTCCCAGATCGATGATGAAGCCCCCCCTCTCGGCCGCCGGGATAAATTCGCTGGGCGCGAGCAGGCCCTTCGTCGGATGGTGCCAGCGCACCAAGGCCTCCAGGCCGGTGATGTCGCCCGAGTTGAGATCGACCTCGGGCTGATAGAAGAGCTCCAGCTCGCCGCGGGATATGGCGGAGCGCAACTCGTTCGCAAGCGAGACGCGGTTTTTGACCTCGCGGTCCATCTCGTCGGTGAAGAATTGGAATGTCGACCCGCCTTCCGCCTTGGCACGGTAGAGGGCCACGTCCGCATGCCCCAGGAGCGCGTCCTCGTCGCCGGAATCGGCGCCGTAGGTGGCAATGCCGATGCTGGTGCCGCTGCGGATCTCGTTGCCCTCGATCGAGAACGGCTGGCGCAGGGCATCGAGGAGCTTCTCAGCCAGGACCGCTGCGTCCTCCGGCGCCGACAGATCGGCTGCGAAAACGGCGAACTCGTCCCCACCGAAGCGCGACACGGTATCCATATCGCGCACGCTGGATCGGATCCGTTGCGCAACCTCCTTCAAGAGCAGATCTCCGACGCGATGGCCCAGAGTGTCGTTGACGTCCTTGAAGTGATCGAGATCGAGATAGAGAACGGCAAGATAGCCCTTCGAGCGGCCGGCGCGCGAGATCCCCAGCCGCAGGCTCTCAACGAAGACCCTCCGATTGGCGAGCCCCGTCAGGGCGTCGTAGCGCGCGAGCTGGGCAATCGTAGCCTCGGCCTGCTTGCGCTCGGTGATGTCACGCAACGTCGCCAGCAGAACCATCTTTCCCATGAACGGCGCCCTCTGGATCGCGACGGCGGCCCAGAAGCGTTCGCCGTCGCTCCGCTTGCAGTGCCAGTCCATTTCTCCTGATTCGCCATCTGCGGAGTGAATCAAACGCAGCGCGTTGGCATGGGAGAAGGGCTCCTCACCGCTGGACAACAGCCCGATATCGGCTCCGATCACCTGTTCGCGCCGGTACCCGAACATCTCGCAGCCCGCCGGGTTTACCTCGATGATCTTTCCCTCCTCGAGGTCCATGACGAATATGCCTTCGCGTACGGACGTAAAGATCGTGCGCAGGTTCTCCTCGCTCTCGCGAACGGCCCGCTCGGCGCAGATCCGCTTGGTGATGTCGCGGAAGAACCAGGCGCGAGCCAGGTAGCGGCCGTTGTCGTCAAAGAGCGGAACGCTGTCGCGGTCAAAGACGCGCCCGTCCTTGAGCTCCAGCTTGTCGTGTCCCGTCTCGTTCGGGTGCCCGTAGAGATGCTCGATACGCGCGGTCGCGCTGTCCGGGTTCTTGAGCTGCGACGTCACGAACTTGAGCATGACCTCATCGGTCCGCCAATCCATAAGCCACTTGGGCACGCGCCACATCTCGAGAAAGACGTTGTTGTGCGAGATGATGTTCATGTCGCGATCGACGATGAGGATGCCTTCCACGGAGCACTCGACCGCCGTCGCGCTCATCGCCTTGGACAGCGATAACTCCCGCTGCAAGCGCCTGAACCGCGTAATGTCCTGGTTGACGCCGTACGTCCTGACCGTGCGGCCGGTCTCGTCCTGCAGCACGCGGAATTTGACCGCGAGCACGCCAATCTCTCCGTTGGCGTAGATGAAGTCGTGCTCGAGCTCGCGGGCGAAATTCGGGTCCGATGTCTCCAGCGCGAGTTGCATCTCGCCTTTAATCACGGGAATCTCATCGGGTGGCACGAACCGGCGCGCATACTCCTCCGGCGTCATGTAATAGCCGCCCACCTCCTTCGCCGTCGTGCCGAATACCGCGTAGAACGTGTCGTTGAAGTGGAACAGGTTGGTGGCGACGTCGTACTCCCACGGACCGGCTCGTGTCAGCTCCAGTGCCGTGGCGAGCTGGAGCTGGCTGTTCTTCAGCCGATCCTCCATGAGCTTGCGATCGGTGACGTCCTGGATGCTACCGACCAGACGCAGAGGATTGCCCTGGCTGTCGTAGAGCGTGCTGCCCCGCGCATGGATGTTTCGGATGACACCATCGGCCCTGATGATCCGGCACTCGATGTCGTGGGGATAGCGCTCCGATATCGCCTTCGCGTAGTCCTCTTTGACGTTCTCGCGGTCGTCGCGGTGAATGCGCTCGATGACGCTCTCGTGCGTGGGAGTGTACGTCGTGGGATCGAGGCCGAAGATGCGGTACGTCTCGTCCGACCACATCAGCCGGTCGGTGGCGAAATCGTATTCCCACCCTCCCAGGTGGGCCATGGCCTGCGCCTCGGCCAGCATGCGCTGCGTTGCGCGCAGCAGGCTATCGTCGCCGACGTCCGCACGCGCGCTGACATGGCGGTCGGAGAGCTGCGCCGACGCGCCGGTCTTCTGGTGTTCTCTTGGCTTCATTCGAAGTGCCGCAACCTTTTTGAGCCCCGGAGCTCTGGGTACTTCGTACGCTGAAGACAATTTATAGGAGGTCACGTAGGTCCAATAGAATTCGATTCAAATGCCGGGGATCTAGGCTGGCGGTTGGGCGGTTTGCCGGCCGCCGCACCGCGTTAACCATACTCGGGGTTTGGCCCCGTATCTGACCGAAATCAGCCGCGATCGACGCGAAACTTGCATGCTTTCACCATGTACGAGCCTCGTCCACGAGACGCCGAGGGCGAGGCGTATGATGCGTCAACGGAGGGGACCGCGGGGCCTGCCGACATGAATGACGCTCAGCCAACGGCGTTGGATGTTGGGAGACGCGTGTCTAGCAAGACGCGGGAAATTTATGACAGAGAGCGCAGCTAAGAAGATTGCCTGTGTGGTGATGGGCGACGAGTCGCTGCTCGTTCAATGCAGCGAGGCCCTGCGAGAGCGCGGGCACATCATTAGCGTCGTCGTCACGGCCAACGATCAAATCGCGGCGTGGGCGAAGTCGAACGCGCTGCCGGTGATCTCTCCGGGCAAGGACCTGGAGCAAGCGCTCGCACCCTACGACTACGACTGGTTCTTCTCCATGGCCAACCTGCGCATCATTCCAGGTGGCGTGTGGCGCAAGGCACGCGCGGGCGCGGCCAACTTCCATGACGGGCCGCTGCCGCACTACGCCGGCTTGAACACGCCTGCGTGGGCCATTATGGCCGGCGAGACACGCTACGGCGTGACGTGGCATGCGCTGGCCGACGGCATCGACGAAGGCGACATTTATGCCGAGCAGGAACTCGAGATCAGCGACGACGACACCGCACTGACGCTCAACACCAAGTGCTTCGCGGCGGGCATGGCCTCGTTCTCCGCGGTTCTCGGCGCCATCGAAGCGGGCGCGCTGCAGAGCCGGCCGCAATCATTCGAGACGCGCCGCTATTATGCCAAGAGCGACCGTCCCTCGGCCGCGGCGACTATCGATTTTGGCCAGAGCACGCGCGAGATCGGGCGCCTGGCGCGCGCGCTCACTTTCGGCGAGCGGTACGCCAATCCGCTGTGCCTGCCGAAAATCAAGACCGCGGACGGCGCATTCGCCGTCACCGAGCTGGACGTCGAAGATACAGTTCCCGCGGCAGCAGCGCCCGGGACGGTCGTCTCGGTCGAGGACACCGGCGCTGCCATTGCCGCAAGCGACGGTCTGGTCCTGATCAAGAAGATCGCCGGCAGGCCTCTGACGGACGTGCTTCGCGCGGGCGAGACGCTCCCTCCTCTCTCGGACGTCGAGAAGGAGCGGCTGAGCGAGCTGGCGGTGCGCCTCGCCAAGCACGAGGACTATTTCCGCGCGCATCTGAGCGGTGCCGCCGATCCCGACATCCAGGGGCTTGGTCCTCAAACCGACGCCGCCGACGCCAGAATCGAAACGCTGTCGCTGCCGCTTCCCTCCGGATGGACTGCGGATCGCGCCATCGGCGCTGTCGCTTCCTTCTTTGCCCGCACAGGCAATCAATCCCGCTTCCGTCTCGCTTACGCCGACGACCGTCTCGCCGCCGAGAGCGCGGCCAATGCCGGCTATCTTGCGCCGAGCGTCCCGCTGACGTTCGACATCTCTGCGGCCACCACCATCGCCGCGCTTTCCGCCGACGTCGAAGCACAACTCGCGCAGGCGCGCAGCCGCCCGGGATATGCCGCCGATCTCGTCCACTGCGATCCCAAGCTGGCGACGAGCCCGGCGGTCGTCGGCGTGCGCGAGACCGCCGCCCCTTCAACGGCCGGCGCGATCGAGGGTGCCGCGCTGACAATCGTCGTGCCATCGAGCGGCGACGCGCTGACCCTTCATGCCGACACCGCGCGTCTGCCGCGTGCCGCGCTCGATACCCTCGCGCGCCAGCTTCGCTCGGTTCTCGCGGTGCTGGCATCGGCCGATGGCGCGCTTGCCGTCGCCGATCTTCCGATCCTGACGCCGACCGAGATCGAGGAGCTGGTGGTTGAGCGCAACCGGACCGCGCGCGATTATGATCGCGACGCACTGGTGCACGAATTGATCGCGAGCCAGGCGGCCAAGACGCCGGACGCGACTGCTCTCGTTTGCAACGGCGAGACGCTGACCTATCGCGCGTTGGAAGAGCGCGCCGAGCGCGTGGCCGCTACTCTGACGGGCCTCGGCGTCGGCCCGGATACGCTCGTCGGCCTTTATGTTGCGCGCTCGTGCGACCTCGTCGTCGGCGCGCTTGCGATCCTGAAGGCCGGCGGCGCCTACGTGCCGCTCGACCCGACCTACCCCAAGGACCGCGTCGCGCTGATGATCGAGGATAGCGGGCTTTCCGTGATCCTGTCCGACGCCGGCGGCAATCCGCCGGTCGCCTCGGATGGCGTCCGCATCCTCTCCATCGCCGAGGCGGCCGCGGCGCCTGCAACGCCAACGCCTTCGCCCGCGGTCACGTCGAGCAACCTCGCCTATGTCATCTACACGTCGGGCTCGACCGGCCGTCCCAAGGGCGTGATGGTCGAACACGGCAACGTCGTCAATTTCTTTGCCGGCATGGACGACCGAATACCGCGCGACAATTCCGGCCAGCAGCCGGTCTGGCTCGCCGTCACCAGCCTGTCATTCGACATCTCGGTGCTGGAGCTGTTCTGGACGCTGGCGAACGGCTTTGCCGTGGTGATCCAGACGAGCCAGCACCACGCAGGCGCAACGCCCGCGCTCACCAAAGCCTCGGGCAAAGCAGCGCCCCTCGATTTCAGTCTCTACTTCTGGGGCAACGACGACGGCGCAGGCCCGCGCAAGTATCAGTTGCTGCTCGATGGCGCGCGCTATGCCGACAGCCGCGGCTTCCGCGCGGTGTGGACGCCGGAGCGCCACTTCCATGCCTTCGGCGGTCCCTATCCCAATCCGTCGGTGACCGGCGCTGCCGTCGCCGCGGTCACGAGCAACCTCGACATCCGCGCGGGAAGCTGCGTGCTGCCGCTGCATCATCCCGCCCGCGTCGCCGAGGAATGGGCCGTCATCGACAACATCTCCAAC
>Ga0209347_1004231_pt1 | contig 15229 bp, 11 predicted proteins | sample AutmiccommuBRH23_FD_187382 | JGI IMG/M metagenome (GOLD analysis project Ga0209347, IMG submission 187382) | Deep subsurface microbial communities from Mt. Terri, Switzerland - Autotrophic microbial communities BRH/23 (SPAdes) (version 2) | ecosystem: Environmental > Aquatic > Deep subsurface >... | reverse complement strand
TGGGGATTCCCCATGCCGTGGTGGTTAACCGATCAACTCCCGGCAACAGTCTGGCCGTGGATTTTTGCCGGCAGAGGGGGGTCAAGGTGCTGGCCGAAATACCGGACGACCGCCGGGTGGCCGAGGTTTATTCCGACGGCAGCCTGGCCTGCCAATCGGTGCCGGGCTATAAGGAGATTTTCTGTGACCTTCTGACCTCCATACAGAAAGAGGCGAGACCGTGAAGGAGCTGGTGGTAATCAGCGGCAAGGGAGGGACCGGCAAAACCAGCCTGGTGGCCGCAATGGCCGTCCTGGCCGGCCGGTCGGTGCTGGCTGACTGTGACGTTGACGCGGCCGACCTGCACCTGGTAATGAACCCGGTGACCAAAAAGAGGGAGGACTTCAGCGGGGGAAAAAGCGCCCGGGTCCTGCCCGGAGCCTGCAGCGGCTGCGGCAGGTGCCTGGAGCTTTGCCGGTTCGGGGCGGTGGTTGAGAATAAAGGGGGGGATCCCCCCTACCTGATTGACCCGGTCAGCTGTGAGGGCTGTGGCGTCTGCAGCTGGTTTTGCCCGGAAAAGGCCATCGAGTTCAAGCCGGAGGTCAACGGCCAGTGGTTTATCTCCGAGACCCGGTATGGCCCCATGGTGCACGCCAGGCTCGGCATCGCCCAGGAGAACTCGGGCAAACTGGTTTCCCTGGTGCGCAGCCAGGCCAGGAAAATTGCCGAGGCGGAAAAGATTCCCTACCTCATAGTGGATGGCCCGCCCGGGATTGGCTGTCCGGTGATTGCCTCGGTGACCGGGTCCGACGCTGTTTTAATTGTAACCGAGCCCAGCGTCTCCGGGGAGCACGATCTGGCGAGGGTGGCTGAACTGGCTCGCTACTTCAGAGTGCCGGCTTATCTTTGCCTTAACAAGTACGACCTCAACCCGGCAATGAGCCTGCGGATTGAGAAAAAGGCCGGGGAAAATGGAATTAAAGTGGTGGGAAGGATCCGCTATGACCGGGCGGTGACCACCGCCCAGCTAAGGGGAGTGCCGCTGACCGAGCTGCCGGATGCGGCGTCAGGGGTGGATATTATTAAGGCCTGGCAAAAACTGGTCAAAGATTTAAATTAGATTTAATAAAAAAAAGGGGGAAGTATTTTCGTGAAAATAGCCATACCCGTTGCGGGAGAACAGCTTTGCACTCATTTTGGGCACTGCCAAAGTTTTGTTTTTTTTGACGTAAGTCCGGAAAGTGGTGCTATAATAAATAAAGAAACAATGACTGCGCCGCCCCACGAGCCAGGCCTGTTGCCCAGGCTGCTGGGCGAAAAAGGGGTCAACGTGGTTATCGCGGGCGGCATGGGTGCCCGGGCCCAGGATATGTTTCGGGAGAGAGGTATAAAAGTGGTCACCGGAGCCAATCCGGCTGACGGCAGCCCCGAGAGTATCGCCGGGCTGTATCTGGCAGGGCGGCTGCAGACCGGTCCAAATGTCTGTGACCATTAATTGGCGCCCCAGACCGGATCATAACCCCCCGGCGCGGACCCCGGCAAAAATGCACTGACAGGGGAGGAAAAATTCAAAATGGGCCAGGATGAAAAATGTGTATCCTGTGATCAAAAGGAAGGATGCACCGACCAATCGCAGTGTGCTCTGGACAAGCTGCCGGAAAACGACAACAGCCGCATTAAAAATGTAATTGCCGTGATGAGCGGCAAGGGAGGCGTGGGTAAGTCCTCGGTGACCGCGCTTTTGGCCTCGTCCTTCAATCAGAAGGGTTACAAGGCCGGTATACTGGACGCCGACATCACCGGTCCAAGCATCCCCAGGATGTTCGGCATCAAAGGAATGGCCGAGAGCAACGGCAGCGCCATCTTTCCTTCCACCAGCCCCATGGGCATAAAGGTCATGTCCCTGAACCTGCTTATGCCCAATGAGGACGATTTCGTTATCTGGCGCGGTCCCATCATCGCCGGGGCGGTAAAGCAGTTCTGGACCGACGTGGCCTGGGGCCGGATTGACTACTTGTTCGTGGATTTGCCCCCGGGCACCGGGGATGTGCCGCTGACCGTGATGCAGTCGCTGCCCCTGAATGGAATTGTGGTGGTGACCTCGCCCCAGGACCTGGCGGCCATGATTGTGACCAAGGCGATTAAAATGGCCCAGCACATGAATGTGCCCATTTTGGGGCTGGTGGAGAATATGGCCGGGGTGGTCTGCCCGCACTGCGGGGAAAATTTCCCCCTCTTTGGAAAGGGCAAAGGCAAGGAAATGAGCGAACAGTTCGGCATACCATTCCTGGGTGGGATGCCCCTCGATCCCCGCCTGGCCGGGCTGGCCGACCAGGGCCGGATTGAATTCTACGAAAGCCAATTATTTGACCGCGTACCTGAGCTGCTGGCCCGGTAAGCGGCCTGTCTTTGCTGAGGTTGAATCCGGGTTATAACTGCTGAAAGAGGATGGGGGGATAGGAATGGTTTCGCTGGATTATAATGAAACCACCCTTGATCATTTTAACAATCCAAGGAATGTTGGGGTGGTCGAAAACTTCAACGGTTATGGCCGGGTTGGCGACCCGGGCTGCGGGGACGTCTGTGAAATAACCGTTAGAATTGAAGATGACAGTATAAAGGAGATAAAATTCAGGGTCCACGGCTGCGCCGGCGCCATCGCCACCTCCAGCGCCGTCACGGTTATGGCCGGGCAGAAAAAATACAGTGAAGCCATAAAAATTACCGACGACGAGGTGGTGGAATTCCTCGGCGGTCTCCCCGAGAAAAAGCAGCACTGCTCCCTGCTGGCGGTGAAAGCCCTGCGGCAGGCGGTTTATGACCACCTGCTGGTTTACCGGCGCCTGGTCAGCCAGGGAAAACTCACCGAGGAAAGTGATTACTGGACCCTGAGAAGGGATCTCCTTCAAGAGGTCCAAAGGCATGGGCCGCAAAAGGACTCCGGTCCGTATTGAACATATCCATCAGTGAATCTGAAAGTGGGCGGGTGTTGGTGGATGATCAAGGTTTTTGTAGCCCAACCACCGGGGACCAGCTGCCGCAAGCTTGTTTTCATGGCGGTGCTGGTGGCTGAAAAATTCGGCCTTGAGGTTGAGGTTAATGACTGCAATCGGGCCGAGCATGACGGCATAACCGTGCCCTTCATCATGTTCGGGGATCTGGTGCTGGGTAAGGACACCAGCCTCGACAGCCTGGAGCAGGCCGTAGTCGGCAAGGTGTACAGACAAGAGATTTCCTATTAATTAGCCATTCTTACCAGAAGCCGGAATCTAGAATGGGATGATTGCTGGGATGTTTGGCTGCAAAATAATAGGCCCGGTCAGTTTGACCAGGCCTATTATTTTTTTGTGCTCTCTATGGCTAAACCATCAGTTGTCGCACAGGCCGTTCAGCATGGCGTTGTATTGGGTGTCTGAGTAGCCCAGCAGGGTGATGGCCTTGTTGGGGCACTCGCCGGCGCAGGATCCGCAGCCTTGGCAGATGACGGCCTCGATCTCGGCCCGGCCCTCTTTAATCCGGGGCGCGTTGTAGGGGCACAGCCTGACGCAGGTAAGGCAGGCCTGGCACTTGGATTTGTTGACCACGGCGGTGATTCCCTTGGACTCCAGGGTCTTGCGGCCCAGTACCGTGGCCGCCCTGGCCGCCGCCGCCTTGCCCTGGATGATGGAGCTGTCCAGACCCTTGGGGCCGTGGGCCAGGCCGCAGAGGAAGACCCCCTCGGAGGAGAAGTCCACTGGCCGCAGCTTCATGTGCGCTTCCTGGAAGAATTTATCCTGGTTCAGGGGCACCTTGAAGATCTGGGACAGGGTGGCGTTGCTTTCCGCCGGCACAGTAGCCGCTGAAAGCACCAAAAGATCGGGGTTAAGATCTATTTGCTCCCCGATGACGTGGTCGGTCACCGAGATGGCCAGCTTATCTCCCTGGCTGCTCACCGCCGGTTTTTGATCCTTTTCATACCTGATGAAGAGAACGCCCTTGGACCGGGCCTCGCGGTAGAGGTCTTCGTAAAAGCCGAAGGTTCTGATGTCCCGGTAAAGCACCACCACATTCAGGGAGGGGTTGATCTCCTTGAGCTTTAAAGACAGCTTCATGGTATTGTTGCAGCAGACCCTGCTGCAGTATGGACGGTCGTCCTCCCTGGACCCCACGCACTGGATCATGACCACTGTTTTGGCCGAGGTCAGGCGGGGGTCGCTGTCTTTCATGGCCTGATCCAGGTCCAGTTGGGTCAGCACCCTGGTGTCCTGGCCGTACAGGTATTCGGCGGGCTTAAGCTCACCGCCGCCGGTGGCGATAATGGTGGCGCCGTACTCAATGGCCGTGCCGTTGGAGAGTGTTGAGCGGTAGTTGCCCACGTAGCCCGAGGCGTCGTTTACCTCCACGCCCGTGTAGACGTCAATCAGGGGGTGCCCTTCGACTTTGGCCACGGTATCTCTGAGGTAGGACTGCACGTCCTCGCAGTTGAAGCCCCGGCTTATCCTTAAGGCCAGCCCGCCCAGCTGCCGGCCCTTTTCCACCAGGTGCACCCGGTAGCCCTGGTCGGCCAGGCAAAGGGAGGCGTTCATGCCGGCCGCCCCGCCGCCGATGACCAGGCAGGATGGGTTGACGCCCACCACCACCGACTGGATGGGAGCCAGGGTGGAGGACTTTTTGATGGCCATTTTAACCAGATCCTTGGCCTTTTCCGTGGCCTTTTCGGGTTCCTGCTGGTGCACCCAGGAGCACTGGTCCCGGATGTTGGCCATTTCAAAGAGGTGCTTGTTCAGCCCGGCGTCCCGCATGGTCTCCTGGAACAGCGGTTTGTGCGTCCGGGGGCTGCAGGAGGCCACCACCACCCGGTTGAGGTTGTGGGTCTCGATCAGCTCCTTCATGGTGGCCTGGCTGTCCTGGGAGCAGACATAAAGTCCTTCCTGGGCGTGGACCACGTTGGGCATGTTCTTGGCGTACTCCACCACCTCAGGCACGTTTACCACGCTGCCGATGTTGATTCCGCAGTGGCAGACAAACACCCCGATGCGGGGATCTTGGCCGGCCACATTCTTTTCGGTGGGGAAGACCCTCTCACTGACCAGGCTGTTCCTTTCCGGGGACAAAAGCGAAGAGCAGTCGCCGGCCGCGGCGCTGGCCTGCATGACGGTCTCGGGTATATCCCTGGGGCCGCTGAAGACACCGGCCACGTAAACACCCGGGCGCAGGGTCTGCACTCCGGTAAAAGGCGAAACCCGGCAGAAATTGTAGTGGTTTAAGGGCAGGTCCATGATCGAGGCCAGTTTGCCGGCTGTGGCCGAGGGCTTGAGGCCCACCGAGAGGACCACCAGGTCAAAGTCTTCCTCCAGTAATTCCCCCATGGGGAGGCGGTACTGCAGCCTCAGACCGTTGTTTTGGGGGTTCTCCTTAACTGAGGAGATCATGCTCTTGATGTAGCGCACCCCGTAGTTGTCCTTGGCGCGGTTGTAGTATTTCTCAAAGTCCTTGCCGAAGGCCCGGACGTCCATGCAGAAAATGGTGGTCTCCAGGCCGGGCACGTGCTCCTTGGCGATGACGGCCTCCTTGGTGGCGTACATGCAGCAGACCGAGGAGCAGTAGCCCTGGTCCTTGGCGATGTCCCGGGAGCCCACGCACTGGATGAAGGCCACTTTTTTAACCTCGCCGCCGTCCGAGGGCCTCTGCACATGGCCGCCGTATGGTCCCGAGGCGCTCAGCATGCGCTCGAACTGAATGCTGGTGATGACGTTGGGGTATATACCGTAGCCGTACTCACCCCTCAGCTCGGCGTCAAAAAGGTCGAAGCCGGGGCACATAATCACCGCGCCCACGGAAAACTTAATTTCTTCTTCCTGCATGGCGTGGTCGATGGCGTCCACCTTGCATGCCTCCAGGCATTTGCCGCAGGCCTTGGGGTTTTTGAGCTTGAGGCATTTGGTCCGGTCGATCACGTAGGCATTGGGGTAGGCCTGGGGATAAAGCTTGTAAATAGCCTTGCGTTTGCCCAATCCCTGGTTGAAATCGTCGTCCACCTTGACCGGGCATTTTTCCACGCAGCTGCCGCAGCCCAGGCACTTGTTCTCATCGACAAAGCGGGGCTGCTTTTTGACGGTTACCTCGAAGTTGCCCGGCTCACCGGAAAAGCCGGTGATTTCAGACATGGTGTGGATGGTGATGTTGCGGTGCCGGCCGCACTCCACCAGCTTGGGGGACATGATGCACATGGAGCAGTCATTGGTGGGGAAGGTCTTGTCCAGCATGGGCATGCGGCCGCCGATGGCAGGGGTCTTTTCCACCATATAAACCTTATAGCCCATCTCGGCCAGGTCAAGGGCCGACTGCATGCCGCTGATGCCTGCCCCCACCACCAGGACGGCGCCCACCATTTTCCCGTTTTGGGTTGTAGGTTCTCCGTTGTTGTTCAAGGTCAATAAACCTCCATCCTGACTGGTTATTCGGCCAGTTTCAGCGACCGAAGCAGCGGCAGCGGGTCCACAATGTGTTTGGACAACCAGTCTTTATAGTTTGTTAGCCCTAAGGCAATTCCCAGCAGCTCGGTAAAGTAAAAAGACGGCAGGCGGTCTTTGCGGCTGCCCCGGCGGGTCTCAAGGTTGGTCTGGCAGAGCGGGCAGGCCGTAACCATGGCCTGGGCCCCGGCCTCTTCGGCCATATCCAAAAGACGGTCCACCATCTTTTGCACCGTCTGGCTGGTGGTAAGGCTCAGGTTGGCGCCGCAGCAGTCGGTTCTGTATGACCATTTGACCGGGTCGGCCCCGGCTGCCTTCATTAGATGATCCATTGAGCGGGGATTTTCGGGGTTGTCAAAGCAGGTCACCTCGGGGGGGCGGACCAGCAGGCAGCCGTAGAAACAGGCCACCTTCAGCCCCTCCAGGGGCTTTTTGACCTGGGCTTTGACCTTGTCGGCCCCCAGCCTGGTGGCGTAGGCCTCCAGCAGCGACATCACCTTTACGCCGCCGCTGTATTTGAAGTCGGCAGACTTTTCCAGCTCCTGCTTTTTGCACTGGTCGTTGCGTAAAACGTGGTCGGTTTTTTTAAGCCTGCTGTAACAGGCCGCGCAAGGTACGGCCAGGTCACGTCCGGCCTTCTGGGCGATGGCCAGGTTGACCGCCGGCAGGGAGTAGGACAGGAGCTGGTTGGTGCTGTGGGCCGAGGTGGCGCCGCAGCAGACCCAGTCCTCCAGCTCGATCAGGTTAAGACCTAAGGCCTTGCTCGCCGCCACTGCCGAGTTGTTGTATTCCCTGGCGGTAGATTCCAGGGAGCATCCGGGGTAATATGAAAGGTCCAAAGAATGATCCCTCTCTTTTTATAAAATTAGTTGGAGCACTTGTACAGTGCTTCCTTGCAGCTTTTGTCGGCGCTCCTTTTGAAGGCCAGATTAAGCCGCTTTTTATTTTTAACGCCGCTGCCCAACAGTGGCAGCTTGCTCTTGAGGAAGAGTTTGATCCCGAGGTCTACGTCGGAGAACAGATCGCGGCTCCTCAGCTTGTAGATGCCCATCATCGCCAGCTCGTGCACCCGGCCCCGGAAGGCCACCGTTTTGATGAAGGTGTCGTGGAAGGAGAAAATATTTTTTTCCTTGATTACATTCTCCTCGATGGCTATTTCTTTGAGGGCGTCCATCACCTCGGACATTTTTATGCCGTTGGCACACCTGGCCCCGCAAATTTCGCAGCTTGAGCAGATCCAGATCATTGAGCTTTGCAGCACCTTGTCCTTCATACCCATCTGCACAAAGCGCAGGATCTGATTGGGGGTGTAGTCTGAAAACCTGGCCATGGAGCAGCCCGACGAGCACTTCTGACAATGGAAACAGAGGTCGATGGGCTGTCCGCTTTTAACCTTAACCTCTTCACAAAAAGATCTGTTGTCTGGCAAGCCTCCCATAAAAATCCCTCCCGCCGCACTTTCCGCGCAGCCCATTTTTACAATTATTGTTAGCTAGTTGAGTAGGGTCAAACTAGCAATTAAAATATAATGATCCATATGTCCTAAAAAATGCATGCATATCTTAATATAGTTTAATAATATTTTGCTTTCACTTGTTAAGTAGCGAAAATAAGTCTACCCTACACATAATGCCTAATAAATTTTAAAATCCCCTTTGTCCAATGTCAAGCATTAAATATATCAGCGACCTTTGCGGTCGGAATTGATCAAACTTGCGCAGGGGGTATTAAGTATTTACAAATATGATTAAGAACAGCGTAATTAGATAACGGCAACTGCAAAAAAACACGCCATACCTGAAAAAGCAATGATATACCCCGCAGGATAAAAATCCTACAGGGCGCTGGTTCTGCTATCCGGAAAGCAAAAAATACTCTTTTAATAGAATTATAATACAGGGCCAGACAAGTTTCAACTATATTAAGCATGCAATTACGCTGTCACTAATTTATGCGCAATTCGGTTTAATAAAAATTTTTCTGCATTGAAAAGTCCATTGGTTTGCCAAAAATGGGTTGCAATGTGAAATAGTGCGGCCTTAAGTTCAGTGCAAAATGAAATGGTTTAATTTCTTTTTTAAATGCGCTGATTATTAGTGGTTTCGGGAAAAACTTGGATGCTTAATTCTCAACGGAATTTCTGTGCCCCATAAAGATTGCATAATGCAATAACCTCCTTAGTCATCCAGGACCAAACCCTTTTAAAATAAGCTTTTTTTATTTGGCATAGCAATTGCTACAAATAAAAATGGAGTGGGATCCGCTTAAACCTTCTTAATTTGCGCCGGGAGCCATTTCGGCGTCTCTTTTTGCCTTCCGGGGGATAAGTCAGTATGGTGGCGGATGGACAAGGGGGTGATAAAAAAGCGCACGACAAAGGTCCGGATAGCCCACTAAAAGTTTTAGCTATTCTTTTAAAGGAGGTTTAAATTTATGCCAAGATTCAGGGATACCGCCCTTACTCACCGGCCGTCAAACAAGTCGCCGCGAGTGATAGATCCAAAAAATATCAAGCGTTCAGTTGACCCGGCCGCTCTGGAAATGATTGACGTTGCAAAAGAACGTGGTGTGATCACCGCCTTTGACCGGGTTTTGGCCCAGCAGCCTCAGTGCCAGTTCGGCTATAAAGGTATTTGCTGCCGCTTTTGCATGATGGGGCCATGCCGCATCAAGTCCGACGAGGGGCCGGCCAGCAGGGGCATCTGCGGCGCCAATGAGTGGACCATAGTGGCCAGGAGCGTGGGCACGATGATCCTTACCGGTTGTGCGTCTCACGCCCAGCACGGAAATCACATCGCCCACGTGCTGCACATGATTGCCGACGGACATGCCCCGGACTATTCCATAAAAGACCCGGAAAAACTGGTGCGCATCTGTAAAAAGGTAGGCATAGAAACCGCAGGAAAAGACAACCTCACTCTGGCCAGGGAACTGGCCGAATTGGCTCTGGAGGACTTTAAAAGGCTCAAGGGGGAGGGCGATGCCACCTGGATTGCCAAAATGGTCACCGCCGACCGCAACGAGCTTTACCGCAGCCACACAGTCATGCCTCACGGCATCCACGCCACCATCTCAGACCTGGTTACCCAGGCCCACGTGGGTATGGACAACGACCCGGTTAACCTGGTCTTCAGCGCCGTCAGGGTAGGGCTGGCGGATCTGGCCGGAAAGTGGATTGCCACGGATCTTTCGGATATTATCTTCGGCACCCCCGCCCCGGTAGTCAGTGAGGCCAATATGGGGGTTCTGAAGCCTAAAAAGGTCAACATCGTGGTTCACGGCCACAACCCTCTGCTGAGCGAGATGATAGTGGCCGCCGCCCGGGAGCTGGAGGGCGAGGCTAAGGCGGCCGGTGCCGACGGCATCCAGATCTCCGGTATCTGCTGCACCGGCAACGAGGTGTTGATGAGGCAGGGAGTCCCCCTGGTGACCTCTTTTTCATCCCAGGAACTTGCCATCTGCACCGGGGCGGTGGACGCCATGGTGGTGGACGTGCAGTGCATCATGCCTTCACTGAACACCGTGGCCCAGTGTTACGGAACCAGGCTCATTACCACCTCAGATTTGGTAAAGATGCCCGGTGCGGCCCACATGGACTACCAGGAGGCCCGGGCCATGGAAACCGCCAAAGACATAATCCGGCAGGCCATAGATGCTTACAGGGAGAGGGGAAACCGGCCGGTGCACATTCCCGGCGTGAAAAATAAGGTGGTGGCCGGCTGGAGCCTGGAGGCCATTTTCGAGGTGTTCAAGTCGGTAAATCCGGAAAACCCCGTACGGGTTTTGAATGACGCCATACTGGCCGGGGAAATAAAGGGCGTGGTGTTGATGGCGGGCTGCAACAATCTGAAGACATTCCATGACCAGGCCCATCTGGAGATAGCCAAGGCGCTGCTGAAAAACGATGTGTTTATGATTTCCACCGGCTGCCACGCCCAGGCCTGCGCCAAGGCCGGGCTGATGGATCCCGAAAAAGTTGAGGAATACTGCGGGCCGGGCCTGAAAAGCTTCTATGCCCGGATCAGCAAGAACGCTGACTTGAAATATGGCCTGCCTCCGGTTCTCCACGTGGGATCCTGCGTAGACAACTCCCGGGCAGCCGAACTTCTCATGCTGATGGCCGGCGACCTGGGCGTGGACACCCCGAAGGTGCCTTTTGTGGCCTCGGCCCCTGAGGCTATGAGTGGAAAAGCCACCAGCATCGGCACCTGGGCTGTGACCATAGGTCTCCCGACCCAGGTGGGCACCATGCCTCCGGTGGAAGGGTCCGACCTGGTCTTTAGCATACTTACCCAGATCGCTGCCGACGTCTTTGGAGGCTACTTCATTCTGGAGCCGGACATTGAGGTTTCCATTCAAAAGCTGTTAAATGCCCTTGAATACCGGACCTGGAAGCTGGGTGTGCACCACCGTGTGGCCGAGGACAATGAAACTGCCCTGTGCCGGAACTGGTAATACAGCGGGTAGAAGGGGAAGGAGGAAAAAAATATGGCTGAAGCCATTAATTTCGACCAGATTTTTGAAGGTGCCATCGATCCGGGTAAGGAACCCAAGCCGCTTTTTAAAGAGGCCTATGAGGGGGCGATTACAGCCCTTAGCTATGCTGAAATATTGTTAAATCAGGCCATTCGAAGATATGGGACCCAACAGCCGGTGGGTTATGCCGACACCGCCTATTTTCTACCAGTGATTCGCTGTCTGAGCGGCGAGGAGGTCAAGACCCTGGGGGACTGCGTGGCGGTTTTGAACCGCCAGCGGGCGGCCGTCAATGAAAAGAAAACCTTCGCCAATGCCCGCCGGTGGGGCGAGGCCACCTGGTACGCCGCCGAGATTATCGAAGCCGTGCGCTATTTGCGCAACACCCCGGAGAACCCCCTGCACGTGGCCCCCTGGACCGGCTTCGTGGGCGACCCCGTGGTGCGACAGTACGGCACCAAAATGGTGGACTGGACCATCCCCGGCGAGGCCGTCATCGTCGGCCGGGCCAAAGACAGCAAGTCGGCCAAGAAAATTGTCGACAGCCTCATGGCCAAAGGACTAATGCTCTTTTTGTGCGATGAGATCATCGAGCAGCTGCTGGAAGAAGGAGTCAAGCTGGGGGTTGACTACATCGCCTACCCCCTGGGCAACTTCACCCAGGTGGTGCACGCCGCCAACTACGCCCTGCGGGCCGGCATGATGTTCGGCGGGATCAAGCCCGGCGACTACGAAGCCCAAAAAGACTACCAGCGCCGCCGGGTGCTGGCCTTCATCCTCTACCTGGGCGAGCACGACATGGTCAAAACAGCCGCCTGCATGGGGGCCATCAACGTAGGCTTCCCGGTCATCACCGACCAGGAGCTGCCCGAAGACAAACAGATCAAAGACTGGTTCGTCTCCCAGCCCGACTACGACAAGATCGTCCAGACCTGCCTTGAGGTGCGCGGGATCAAAATCACCGCCATCGAAATAGACGTGCCCATCACCGTGGGGCCGGCCTTTGAAGGCGAGTCCATCCGCAAGAAGGATATGTACGTCGAGTTCGGCGGCACCAAGACCCCGGGCTTCGAGCTGGTGCGCATGGTGGGCGAAGACGAGATCGAAGACGGCAAAGTCACCGTCGTCGGCCCCGACATCGACAGCGTCCAGCAGGGCGGCCGGATGTCCATAGGCATCGTGGTGGACGTATATGGCCGCAAGATGCAGGAAGACTTCGAGCCCGTGCTGGAGCGGCGGATCCACTACTTCACCAACTACGGCGAAGGGTTGTGGCACGTGGCCCAGCGGGACATCATGTGGGTGCGCATCTCCAACGGGGCCTACGCCAAAGGCTTCCGGCTGGCAGACGTGGGCAAAATACTCTACGCCAAATTCAAGACCGAATTCTCGGCCATCGTCGACCGCGTCCAGATCACCATCTACACCGACGAGCAAAAAGTTTTGGAAATGCGGGAGCTGGCCCGGAAATACTATCAAAAGAGAGACGACCGGCTCAAAGAGCTGCAGGACGAAAAAGTGGACACCTTCTACTCCTGCACCCTGTGCCAGTCCTTCGCCCCCACCCACGTCTGCGTGGTGGCGCCCGAGCGGGTGGGATTGTGCGGCGCGGTGAGCTGGCTGGACGCCAAGGCGGCCTACGAGATCAACCCGCACGGTTCCAACCAGCCCATACCCAAGCAGGGAACCCTGGATGACTTCAAAGGGCAGTGGGAGTCCTTCAACGAGTTTGTCTTCAACAACTCCCAGAGGACCATCACCAACGTCAACTTCTACACCATCATGGAGTATCCCATGACCTCCTGCGGCTGCTTCGAGTGCATCCTGGCCATGGTGCCCGAGTGCAACGGCTTCATGGTGGTTAACCGGGAGCACGGCGGCATGACCCCGTCGGGGATGACCTTCTCCACCCTGGCCGGGACCATCGGCGCCGGGGCCCAGATGCCCGGGTTCATGGGTATAGGCAAGTCCTACATGGCCTCCCGCAAGTTCGTGCCCGCCGACGGCGGTCTGGGCCGGCTGGTCTGGATGCCCAAGTCCCTGAAGGAGGAGCTCCGCCCCATGCTGGAGGAGGCCGCCGGGAACGCCGGACTGGGCAAAGACTTTGTGGACAAGATCGCCGATGAGAGCATCGGCACCAGCGGCGAGGAGATCATGGGCTTCCTGGAGGAGAAGGGGCACCCGGCCCTGACCATGGATCCGCTGATCTGAAAACTGCATAATTAAGCATTGCCAAGCCGTGACTGTTGAGTGCAGCGTTCCTGAAGACACCCGTTAGTCCGGGTGTCTTCAGGCATGATTTTTTCAAAATAAAAATCTCTTCCGAGAAAGGAGTATGGAGAATGGGTTTAACAGGTTTAGAAATTTTTAAGCAACTGCCAAAGACCAACTGCAAGGACTGCGGCCAGCCCACCTGCCTGGCGTTTGCCATGGCCCTGGCCAGCGGCAAGGCCAGCCTGGAGCAGTGCCCCCACGTCAGTGACGCCGCCAAGGAGGCCCTGGATTCCGCCTCGGCTCCGCCCATCGCCCTGGTCAAAATCGGTGAGGGCGCCAAGGCCATCGATCTGGGCAATGAAACCGTGCTGTTCCGCCATGACAAGCGCTTTGAGCACCTGACCGGCATCGCCGTGTCGGTTTGCGACACCATGAGCGCCGACGAAATTGCCGCCAAGGTGGACCAGATCAACAAACTGGTCTTTGACCGCGTGGGTCAGGTGCACAATGTCAACCTGGTGGCCGTGGGCAATGACTCCGGCGATGCCGGCAAATTTGCCGCCGCCGTCAAGGTTGCCGCCGAAAAGGCCGAGTTCCCGCTGGTGCTGATCAGCGAAGACCCCGCCGCCATTGAAAAGGCACTGGAAATAGCGGCCGCCAAGAAGCCCCTGGTCTGCGGCGCCAATGCCGCCAATGTCGAGGCCATGACCGCTGTGGCCAAAAAATACGACGTACCCATGGTGGTTAAGGGAGCCGACCTGAACGAACTGGCCTCCCTGGTGGAAAAGGTGGTCGGCTTGGGCCACAAGAAGCTGGTGTTGGACTCCGGCGCCCGTGATGTCAACAAGGTGCTGGCCGACCAGACCCAGATCCGCCGCCAGGCGCTGAAGAGGTTCCGCCCCTTCGGCTATCCCACCATCACCTTCGCCGACAACAGCGATGCCTTCCAGGCCGTGGTGGACGCGGGCATCTACATCGCCAAATACGCCGGCATAGTGGTCATCAAGAGCGCCGACCCGGCTGATGTGCTGCCGCTGATCACCCTGCGCCTGAACATTTACACCGACCCGCAGAAGCCCATCGCCGTGGAGTCCAAAATTTATGAGATTGGCAATGTTTCGGAGGGGTCCCCGGTCTACATCACCACCAACTTCTCGCTGACCTACTTCTGTGTGGCCGGCGATGTGGAATCTTCAAGGGTGCCCGGCTACATCCTGCCGGTGGATACCGACGGCATTTCAGTGATGACCGGCTGGGCCGCCGGCAAGTTCACCCCGGAAAAGATCACCGAGCTGCTGAATAACTCCGGCATCACCGACAAGGTCAGCCACCGCAAAGTCATTATCCCGGGCGGCGTGGCAGTGCTGAGCGGCAAACTGCAGGAGCTTTCGGGCTGGGAAGTGCTGGTGGGGCCCCGTGAGTCCGCCGGTATCGCTTCTTTCCTGAAACAGCGCTGGGCGTAGCAAGGAAAGGGGACACACCTTCTCTTTATGAGCCCAACTTTGGGGGAGTCGAAGGAATGTCCCCGATCGGTATGGACACACCTCCTTTTCAAGGGTACAACTCTGGGGGAGGCGTAGGAATGTCCCCGATTATGTCCCCGATTATATAAGGGAAGTAAGTCTGTAAATACTATAGTAGAGGCTTCCGGGCTGCCCCTGCGGCGAGTGGCCGACGGCCGGTTCCCACGCTTGGCAAGATTAGCGGCACTATACGGCAGCAATCAATATTGAAGGGGAGTGTAACCATGGCTTTTACCATCGCCATAGCAGGCAAGGGGGGGACTGGAAAAACCACCCTGGCCGCCCTCCTGGCAAGACAGATTGTCAAGGCCGGAAAGGGACCTGTGCTGGCAGTGGACGCCGACGCCAACGCCAATTTGAACGAGGCCCTGGGGATCGATGTTGAAGAAACCATTTCTGAAATACTCAACCAGGTAAAAGGCACCCTGGACCCCATGCCGGCCGGGATGACCAAGGACCAGTTCGTGTCCTACAAGGTACACCAGTCACTGGCCGAGGGAGACGATGTGGACCTGCTGGTTATGGGAGGCCCTGAGGGCGCCGGCTGCTACTGCTACGCCAACAACCTGGTGCGGGGATACATGC
>Ga0209347_1004230_pt1 | contig 15234 bp, 15 predicted proteins | sample AutmiccommuBRH23_FD_187382 | JGI IMG/M metagenome (GOLD analysis project Ga0209347, IMG submission 187382) | Deep subsurface microbial communities from Mt. Terri, Switzerland - Autotrophic microbial communities BRH/23 (SPAdes) (version 2) | ecosystem: Environmental > Aquatic > Deep subsurface >... | reverse complement strand
AGACCTGGCCCTGCGGCACCTGGAACCGGAGAGCTACAAGCGCATCGCGCGGTTGCTGGATGAGCGCCGGGTCGATCGTGAACGCTTCATCGACAACGTCGTCTCGACCCTGCAGCGCGAGCTCGCACGCGCCGGTATCGCGGCCGAGGTCATCGGCCGCCCAAAGCACATCTACAGCATCTGGAAGAAGATGCAGCGCAAGGGCATCGACTTTCACGAGGTGTTCGACGTGCGCGCGGTGCGCATCTTCGTGGACAACCTGGCCGCCTGTTACGGCGCGCTGGGGATCGTGCACACGCTGTGGCGCCACATCCCTCGGGAGTTCGACGACTACATCGCGACACCCAAGGAGAACCAGTACCAGTCCCTGCACACCGCCGTGGTGGGGCCGGAAGGCAAGACCCTGGAGGTGCAGATCCGCACCCACGAAATGCACGCCCACGCCGAGCTCGGTGTGGCGGCCCACTGGCGTTACAAGGAGGGGGCCAAGAAGGATGCCGGTTTCGAGCAGAAGATCGCCTGGCTGCGTCAGATCCTGGAGTGGCGCGACGAGGAGGCGAGCGCGGGCGATTTCGTCAACCGCTTCAAGGCCGAGGTGTTCGAGGACCGGGTCTATGTGCTGACCCCGAAAGGCAATGTCATCGATCTGCCGGCGGGGGCCACACCCCTGGATTTCGCCTATCACATCCATACCGACGTCGGGCATCGCTGCCGCGGGGCGAAGGTCAACGGCACCATGGTGCCGCTCACCTACGAGCTGAAGACAGGCGAGCAGGTGGAGATCCTCACCACCCGCACCGGCGGGCCCAGCCGCGACTGGCTCAACCCCCATCTGGGCTACCTCAAGAGCTCCCGCGCCCGCGCCAAGGCCCGCAGTTGGTTCAAGCAGCAGAACCTGGAGAAGAATGTCGCCGCCGGCCGCCACACCCTGGATCGGGAACTGCATCGGCTCGGGGTAGGGGAGGTCAACCTGGAGCGCCTGGGCAAGCGCCTGAGGTTCGATACCCTGGATGAGTTCCTGGCCGCCATCGGGCGGGGCGAGGTCACGTTCGCGCAGATCGCCGCCGAGGCGCAGGACGAGATCGCGCCGCGGCGCCCGGGTGGGGAGACGCCGCTGGGCAAGCCGCGCCGCCGTTCGACGGCCCTGCCTGGAGACGTGAAGATCGAGGGCGTGGGCAATCTGCTCACCAACATCGCCCGGTGCTGCAAACCGGTACCCAATGATGACATCACCGGCTACATCACCCGCGGCCACGGGGTGACCATCCACCGCAGCGACTGCCCCAACGTGCTGCGGCTGCGGACCGACGCCCGCGAGCGCCTGATCGAGGTATCGTGGGGAGCGCAGGTCGATTCGGCCTATCCGGTGGATCTACAGATCGTCGCCTACGACCGCCAGGGCTTGCTGCGCGATGTCACGGGCGTGCTGTCCAACGAAAAGCTGAACGTACTGGCCATGAACACCGTGACCGACAAGACCCACATGGCCCATCTCACCCTGACCCTGGAGATCAGCGACCTCCGCCAGCTGAGCCGGGTGCTGGACAAGATCGGTCAGCTCGCCAATGTGGTCGAGGCGCGCCGCAAGGCGTGAGCGCACGTCAGGAGTGGTGCCCCCGGCAGGATTCGAACCTGCGACCCCGGGCTTAGGAGGCTCGTGCTCTATCCAGCTGAGCTACGGGGGCGGCGAGCGCCTCATTCTACACGACTTTTCCGCAACTCATGTTTGACTGGGGATCCGGAACCGGGCCATTCGTGTACCCGCTTCGGCAGACTGGCTCTGTTCGAATCGGCTCGACTGTGCGGTAACGAACAGCGCGGCTCGCTGCCTGCGCGGTAGCGTCTACAGGCCGCTGCGACAAGGAGGTCCGGTCCGGCCGGGATACCGGGTTAAGCGGATCCTGCCACGGATTGGTGGGAAGCCAGACAGGAAGGCGACGGGCCCGCTTCGGCGGGCCTTTATATTTTGGTTCAGAACTCCGCAGTCCGTCCGCTAAGGGAGCACCACCCAAGCGACGCTAGTCTGCGATCTGACGTCAGTCGGGAAAAGGTGGAACCCCGTCCTTAGTGGCGGGGTTTTCGTTTTCGCAGATCCCGAAACCGGACCGCATTGCAGCGGATGGGGGAGACGTGTGTCCCGCGGCCGCTCGTGCAGACGCTCGGCACGACCCGAAGTCCTAATTCTCTCAAAAACCGTGGGATTTGGTGGAGCCGAGGGGGATCGAACCCCTGACCTTCGCATTGCGAACGCGACGCTCTCCCAGCTGAGCTACGGCCCCGGCAATTCAGCGCGCTATTCTAGCATCCCGGCGCGGCTGTCCGGCAAGCGCGATCGGCGCTGCAGGCCGCGCAACCCGGTCAGCGGGGTGCTTTGCGGATCAGTTGGCGTTGGAGGTCGGCAACCAGCCGCGCCAGGGCCTTACGCCGCTGGGGGTCGAGCTCCACGAAGCGCCCGCCGACCTGCACCCGGCCCTTGCCCTCGTCGGCATGGGCGTAGCGCACCTCGAGCTTGCATGTGAGGTGTTCACCGTCGGGCAGGCGCAGCTGACACGGCAGGATTTCGCCGGGAGTCAGGGGCACGAACTTCGTGAGCTCCACGCCCACTCCGCCTTCCGACAGGTCGGTGACGCGGGCGCGCAGGTGCTGGTCGGTGTCGCGCTCGAACTTGGCGGCCAGCGGAGCGTCCGAAGGCACCGGCACCCGGAAGCTCGAGCGCCGCTGCACATACTCCAGTTCGATAGGAAAGCTCATGCGATAGAAGGCGATCTGGGCCGTCTCCCCCACCGCCTCCAGCTCTGCCCCGAAGCGCAGCTCCACCCCCTGGATCATGGCGCTTGCGTCGAGACGGCGGTGGACGAGCAGTCGCTCGTGACCCTCGCGGGGGTTGAGCTCATCGAGGATCAGGTAGCCCTGGTCCGGCTCGAGGCGCAGGATTGCCGAGTGATAGGTCACGCGGGAGTCGGGCAGGGTGACGCGCAACAACGCGCGCTGCTCCGAGATGCGCCGCAGCAGGGCGCTCATGAGCTGGCGGTCGCGAATCAGATCTCCCGCCATCATGTGGCTCGTCCCGTACACAGCCCGATCGCCGCGTGTGTGTGCGACGGAACACGGTCTCCACCGGGAGCGCAGTGCGTTGCGAGGCGCCTGAAGTAGCATGGCGGCACTGTGGCCGGCCGCCGGCCGCGGGTCACGTGGGGGCCGGAACACGCGTGCATGGCAACAGGAGGGGAGGTTCAGGCCTTGGCCAGGATCCGGCCGGAACCGGCCGTCTGCTCGCTGCCGGTGGCGCTGTACAGCGTGGCCTCCGGCGCGTGGCCGCGCAGCAGCTCGAGGGCGCGACGGGTGTGCTGGCGGTTGAGCTCCACCACTGCGCCGTTTACCAGGTTGGCATCGCGACAGCGTTCCACCGCCTGGCGCAGGCGCTGCCAGCGTTGGCCGAGTTCAGGATCGTCCAGTGACCGCAGCAGGCGTTCGACGCCGCTGCGGTCCGGTTCCAGGCCCGCCTGGCGCAGCAAGGCGCAGCGTGCCCGATGCAGTTCTTCCAGCTGGCCCACCAAGACGAGCTTGCGGCCGGCGAGGCGGGCCACCGCCTCCGGATCGGCAACCAGCGCGTCGGCCTCCTGGCCCATCACCTGGAGCAGGGCTTCGGTGCCCTGGAGCTCTTCATCCAGGAACCGGGCGAGCTGGGCCCGGTCCAACCCGGGTTGGGAATCGGCGGCGGAATGCTCAGGCATTGGGCAGATAGGCCTCGAATTGCATCAGCTTCTGGGCAACGCCCCGGGCGTCCACCTGGTAGGTGCCGTCGTTGACCGCCTGGCGCACTTGTTCGACCCGCTGGGTGTCGACCACCGGCTGCTCGCGGATCTGGCTTTCCAGTCGGGCCAGTTGCTGTGCGGCGTCGGTGAGTTGGACGGTGTCCGCGCTGGCCGGGTTCGCCGGCTGGGGGCTCTGAGAACCTGCCCCCTCCGCCTGGGACGAGCCTTGGCTCGGATCGGCTCCGGGGCTTCGGTTACTGTTCAACCCGTCGATTTCGATGGACATGCTGCAACTCCGGCTTCGGGTAGGTGCCACTTCGCACTGATTAGCGGCGTTGACCCCGATAACTTTAGATGCGTACCCGCACCTCGCCGGCTGCCACAACCTCCGCTTCGATCACCCGCGAGGAGCCCGAGCTGCGGATCTGGATCTGCTGGCCGAGAATCCCGTCGGACAGCGCCCGGCCGGTCGTGGAGACCTCCAGCCCGCCGCTGGCGACCCGCACGATCACCTGTTCCCCCCGGCGGACGAGCTTGGATTCCTCCAGCTGGTTTGGCTGTACGACCTGGCCGGGTGCGTAGGCCCGTTTGGCGGTCTTGCCCACCGCATCCTCGACCGATCCCAGCCAACCGTAGGACAGGCGTGAGAGATCCTTGCGGGCCAGGCGCACATCGTCCGGGCTGATTTCGCTGCCCCGGGAGAGGGGGCGGGCGGCCACCAGCACCGGACCGAAGACCACCACGCGAGCGCTCACGTACAGGGTCCAGGTCTTGTCGGAATCGCAGCGCACGCCGATGGTGACCGCTCCGGTAGTCGACCGGTTGCCGGTGGCAAAGGTCTGCAGTGGCGCGCCACAGGCCGGCAGGCGCAGGCGCGGGTCCATGCGCCCGATCTCGATGCGCGCGTCGGCCCGCTGACGGGGATTCAATTGACGCTCCAGATGCTTCTGGACCACCCAGCGAATGCTGTCGTGGGACTGCACTGGCTCGGTGCTTGCGGCGGCGGCCGCCCACAGCAGCCCGGCCAGCGCCGCTGCGAAACCCGATCCCAAACATTTCAGAGACATCACGTTCCCAAATGACCGTCGCGGGCGAGTGTCGAAAAGCCGACACATGGGTGATGAAAGCGTGAAGATGCAATCCCCATGCCCGCCGGTGAGCGCCTCAAGGCAGGTGACCCTTTGGCCGATAGGTTGGCCCGGGCACTTACCCCCTTGGAGTACGGCCATGGCCAGTCTGTTGGACAGCGTCGATCAGCGCACCCGCCTTGCGGGGCACAATCGCCTGGAGTTGCTGCTGTTTCGCCTGGGCGGCGAACAGATATTCGGCATCAACGTGTTCAAGGTGCGCGAGGTCGTCCCCTGTCCGCCGCTCACGCGCATGCCCAACGCCAATCGGGTGGTGTGCGGCATTGCCCACATGCGCGGGCGCACCATCTCGGTGTTGGATATGGGTAGCGCCATCGGCCATGCCCCGGTGCAGGACCCGCGTGCCTGCTATGTGATCGTTACGGAGTACAACCGCCGGGTGCAGGGATTCCTGGTCACCGCGGTGGACCGCATCGTCAATATGAATTGGGAGGAAATCCTTCCGCCGCCGCGGGGCTCGGCACTGCGCAGCTATCTCACCGCGGTCACCCGGGTCGATGACCGGCTGGTGGAGATCATCGATGTGGAGAAGGTGCTCGCCGAAGTGGTCGGCCAGGAGGTGGATATCTCCGATAGCGTCCGCGCGGGTGCCAAAGACACGAAACCGACCCGGATACTGGTGGTGGATGATTCCAGTGTGGCCCGCAATCAGGTCAAGCGCACGCTCGAGCAGATCGGGCTCGAGTGCATCCTGGCGCGCAACGGCCGTGAGGCCCTGCAGATGCTGGTCGGATGGGCCGAGGACGGAAGCCTCGCCGAGCAGATCGCCATGGTGATCTCCGACGTGGAGATGCCCGAGATGGACGGCTACACGCTGACCACGGAGATCCGCAAGCACCCCGGCCTGCAGCAGCTTTACGTGCTGCTGCACACGTCGCTGTCCGGTGTGTTCAACAATGCCATGATCGAAAAGGTGGGAGCCAACCGCTTCATCGCCAAATTCGATCCCGACGAGCTCGCCGGTGGCGTGATCGCCGCACTCGAACACGGCGAGGCGTGCGCGGCGGCTGCCCTCTGATCCGCCAGCCATCCGAAGGCGCCCACGCCATAGCGCAGATGCGGCGTCCGTCTGTATGATTGCGCACTGGTCGCCGCGGTCCCGCGGAGGCTGCGCCTGAGGTCTCCACCGCAAGAGCGACGGAAGCGAATTTGTCCGCCACACTCATCGGTCCCGACGAATACCGGGCGTTCCAGGTGTTCCTCGAGCAGGCCTGCGGCATTGTCCTCGGCGACAACAAGCAGTACCTGGTGTCGAGCCGTCTTGCCCGGGTGATGAACCAGTACAGGTTCGAGACCTTCGGGCACCTGCTGGCGGCGCTGCAGGCGGGCGATGCGCAGGCCTTGCGCAACCGCATCGTCGAGGCCATGACCACTAACGAAACGTCCTGGTTTCGCGACAATCACCCGTTCACCCTTCTCAAGGAGGTCATCTTCCCCGCGCTCGGAAAGGCCCGGCGCAGTCCCGTGCGCATGTGGTCTGCGGCCTGCTCCTCGGGCCAGGAGCCCTATTCAGCGGCCATGACCCTGAGCGAATTCCAGATGTCGAATCCCGGTGTTCTCACGGCCGACGTGCAGATCGTCGCCACCGACATCTCGCCGGCGATGCTCGACGTCGCCCGAGTGGGGCGCTACGACAGCCTCTCCATGGCCCGCGGCCTGTCGCCCGAGCGCAAGCAGCGCTATTTTCGCCAGGACGGGGATGTGTGGGAGATCATCCCGGCGCTGCGCGATCGGGTGCAGTATCGTGATCTCAACCTCCTGCAGAATTACTCGCTGCTCGGCCGCTTCGATGTCGTGTTCTGCCGCAACGTACTGATCTATTTCTCCACCGACTCCAAGCGTGACATCCTCGCCCGCATGACCCGTGCCCTGAACCCCGGCGGCTATCTATTCCTGGGCGGCTCGGAATCCCTCACTGGCGTGAGCGACGCCTTCGAGATCGTGCGTCATGGCGGCAGTGTGGTGTACCGGTTGCGCAAGTGATCGCGGCTGAAGCCGCACTTGCCGGTTGGGCTTCTATAGGTAGATTGTCCCTCACCCCAACCCTCTTCCAGAGGGAGAGGGGCGCGACCGTGGGTCTTGGGGCGGACGCGCGGACCACGGGTGCGCTAATCCGACCACGAATGAAGCGTCCCTTCTCCCTCGGAGATTTATGCCCCGATGGGGTAGAAGGAGGATGAGGGGTGTGTGACCCAGGAGCGGTGACCGAAGGGTTCCTTCTCCCCCAGGGAGAAGGACAGGATGAGGGGCCGTTTCCGACCGGTCTGCCGTCAGGGTCGCAGTGCACGGGTGGATGCAGCGCGTATCCGGCGGCTCGCAAGACACGCTCGACTCAATCCTCGCACCCATTCCGGCCAGGCGCGCTCCGGACCCCCGGCAGACACGACACACACTGCGCCTTGCCGCCCGGGCGGCAATCTCCGGCCGGCGGCAACGGCTCCGTGCCTCCGCATTGGCTTACAAGAGTCTGATAAAACAACCAGATATCGGATTGGCACGGCGGTTGCTCTGTAGCTTGGCAAGCAAACGCTGGAGCGCAACATGCCTGTGCCGATCAACTTCGACTCCGCCTTGGGAAGCCACGAACGGGCCCTGTATCTGCAGGCCCGACGCGCCGGCGTGCTGGCGTCGAACCTCGCCAACGCCGACACCCCCGGCTACAAGGCCCGCGACCTGGATTTCAAGGCGGCCCTGGGCGCCGCCCGCGGCGACCAGGTGCGCCTGGCCGCCACCCACGCCGGCCATCAGCGTCCCGCAGGCGCCGACCTGCCGGGCGGCCCGGCACTGTACCGCCAACCCACCCATTCCTCGCTGGATGGCAATACGGTGGACGCCCAAGTGGAGCAGGCGGCGTTTGCCCAAAACGCCATCCGCTACCAGGCCACGCTGCAGTTCCTGGGTGGGCGGTTCAAGGGCATGCTCAACGCACTGAAGGGGCAATAGCCATGTCGTTGTCCAACATCTTCGCAGTGGCCGGTAGCGGCATGAGTGCCCAGAGCACGCGCCTCAACACCACGGCGAGCAATCTCGCCAACGTCAATAGCGTCGATGGCGACCCCGCCCGGGTCTATCGCGCCCGCCAGCCGGTCTTCGCGGCGGTGTTCGACTCGCTGAGAGGGGACGGCGCGAATGTCGGCGTACGCACCCTCGGGGTGGTGCAGAAGCACGGCGAGCCGGAAGCGGTCTACGAGCCCGGCAATCCCCTCGCCAACGCAGAAGGCTACATCTATCACGCCAGCATCGATCCGGTGGAGGAGATGGCCAACATGATGTCGGCCGCGCGCAGCTTCCAGAACAACGTGGAAGTGCTCAACACCACCAAGCAGTTGATGCTCAATACCATCCGTCTGGGCGACTGATTCCGGGAGGCCCGCCAAAATGACCAACACCATCGATAGCAGTTACCAAGCCGCAGGACTGACCGGCGCCCCCGAGGCCGAACGCCGCGACCAGCTCGGGCAGAAGGACTTCCTGAAACTCATGACCGCGCAGCTCGCCAACCAGGATCCGTTCAAGCCCATGCAGAGCGGCGAGTTCATGACCCAGATTGCCCAGTTCAGCTCGGTGCAGGGGATCCAGGATCTGCAGAAATCGTTCGGCAGCTTCGCCGACTCCATGGTCTCGAACCAGAGCCTGCAGAGCGCCTCGCTCGTGGGGCGCAATGTCCTCGCGCCCGCCGACGTGGGTGTCCTCACGGAGGAGGGCCTGAGCGGTGCCTTCGGGCTGCCCAGCAGTGCCTCGGAGGTGACGGTGAACGTCTACAACAGCGCCGGCGAGCTTGTGAAGCGGCTGTCGCTGGGCGCCAAGGACGCCGGCCTCGGCGAGTACCGCTGGGACGGAACCACCGACAGCGGTGAGCCGGCTTTGCCGGGCGTGTACGACATCGAGGTGGAGGCGATGATCGGCGGTGAGACCGAGCAGGTTGCGCACTTTGCCCAGGCCCACGTGGACTCGGTGGTGTTCGGCCGTGTCGGTGAGGAGCCGCAGGTCAACCTCGCCGGGCTCGGCAGCCTCCCGGTTTCCCGATTGCACGAGATTCGCTAACAACCAATTCGCAAGGAGAGTCGAGCCATGCCGTTTCGTATCGCACTGAGTGGTTTGAACGCGGCCTCTTCGGAGCTGCAGGTGATCGGCAACAATGTGTCCAATGCCAGCACCACGGGCTTCAAGAAGTCCCGCACCGAGTTCGCCGACATCTATGCGGCCACCAACCTGGGCGTCACCGCCAACGCCATCGGTTCCGGAGTGAAGGTCGCCTCCGTGAACCAGCAGTTCAATCAGGGCAACATCACGTTCACCGACAACAACCTCGATCTCGCCGTCAGCGGCTCCGGGTTCTTCCGTCTCAGCGACAACGGCGTCTCGGTGTACTCCCGCGCCGGCGCTTTCGGCGTGGACCGCACCGGCTATGTGGTCAACAGTCAGGGCCAGCGCCTGACCGGCTACGATGCCGACAGCTCCGGCAACATCACCGGCGCACTGACGGACCTGCAGTTGTCTACGGAGGACCTGCCGCCGCAGCAGACGTCGGCCGCGGAGCTGCTGGCGAATCTGGATTCCCGGGTCGACGTCCTGGACACCAACAACTTCGACGAGGGCGATCCCTCCACCTATCACAACTCCACCACGTTCACGGCCTACGACAGCCTGGGCAATCCGCGCCTGACCACGCTGTATTTCCTGCGCACCGGGGACGGAGCATGGGACATGTACATGAACGTCGACGGCACCATGGTGGATGCCGATCCGCTGACGAACACCGGTGCCTCGAACAACGCCCGCAGCCTCACCTTCGATAGTGCAGGCACCCTGACGTCCACGGCCAGCCTGGCCACTGGAAACATCCCCGGATCGGGCGGCTCGGCGAATTTCCCGATCGATCTGGATCTGAGCGGAACCTCCCAGTTCGGCAGCAGCTTTTCGGTCAACACCCTGACCCAGGACGGCTTCAGCACCGGTCGGTTGTCGGGTGTGGACATCGGTGAGACCGGCATTCTCACCGCCCGCTACACCAACGGGCAGTCCTCGACCCTGGCCCAGGTGGCCTTGGCCAATTTCGCCAATCCTCAGGGACTGCGCCAGTTGGGTGATACCGCCTGGGCGGAGACCTACGACTCCGGCGCCGCCCTGGTGGGTGCGCCGGGTACCGGCAGCCTGGGGCTGGTGCAGTCCGGCGCCCTGGAGGGTTCAAACGTGGATCTCACCGAGCAGTTGGTGGGGATGATCACCGCCCAGCGCAACTTCCAGGCCAACGCCCAGGTGATCAGCACGGCCGACACGGTCACCCAGACGGTCATCAATATCCGCTGATCGTAATCACCCGGCATCGATCAAGGCACGCATAGGAACACGAAATGGACCGCATGCTCTACGTCGCCATGTCCGGAGCCCGCCAGACCATGCGGGCCCAGGCGCAAGTGGCCAACAACCTCGCCAACGTGCACACAACGGGCTTTCGCGCGGACCTCTCGGCCATGCGGGCGCTGCCCGTGTACGGGCCCGGGCAGCCGGCCCGGGCCTACGCCCAGGCCCAGGGCACCGGCATGAACCTCAACACCGGCACCCTGATTTCCACCGGCCGGGAGTTGGACGTGGCCGTGGCCGGGCGCGGCTATATCGCCGTGCAGGGTCCCGACGGCCGCGAGGCGTACACCCGCGCGGGCAACCTGCAGGTGTCGGAGAACGGCATGCTGACCACGGGCTCCGGCTGGCCGGTGCTGGGCAACGGCGGACCGGTGGCCATTCCCCCGTCCGAGCAGATCGAGATCGGCGCCGACGGTACGGTCTCCATCCTGCCGGTGGGGCAGCAGGCCTCCACCCTGGCGGTGGTCGATCGCATCAAGCTGGTGGATCCGCCGGAGAACCTCCTGGCCAAGAACGAGCACGGACTGCTGCGCCTGAGCGACGACTCGGACGCCGTGGCCGACGCCGGCGTCACCCTGGTGTCGGGGGAGTTGGAGGGCAGCAACGTCAATGCCGTGGAGCAGATCGTGACCATGATCGACTACGCCCGCCAGTTCGAGATGCAGATCAAGATGATGGATACCGCTCGGCAGAACTCTGAAAAATCTGCCGAGCTGATGCGCCTCGGCTGAGGTCGTCGGCGCGCGCCGCACCGATAACGAAATACCAGGAGAGCAGTCATGAACCCAGCCCTATGGATCGCCAAGACCGGAGTGGACGCCCAGCAGCAGCGCATGGCGGTCATCTCCAACAACCTGGCCAACGTCAACACCACCGGCTTCAAACGCGGCCGGGCGGTGTTCGAGGATCTGCTCTACCAGAACCTGCGCCAGGTGGGCGCCCAGTCCTCCCAGGACACGCGCCTGCCTTCGGGTCTGTCCCTGGGCACCGGCGTGCGCACCGTCTCCACGGAGAAGCTCTTCAACCAGGGCAACGTGGTGCAGACGGAGAACTCGCTGGACGTGGCCATCCAGGGGCGCGGGTTTTTGGAGATCCTGATGCCCGATGGGAATCTGGCCTACACTCGCGACGGCTCGTTCAAGCTCGACGATCAGGGCCAGCTGGTCACCGCCAGCGGCTACACCGTGCAGCCTTCCATCACCATCCCCACCAACGCCCAGTCGGTGACCATCGGTTCGGATGGCGTGGTGAGTGTGACCGTGCCCGGCGACGCCGCCCCGACCCAGGTGGGCACGCTGCAGCTGACCGACTTCGTCAATCCTTCGGGCCTGCAGGCCATTGGACAGAACCTGTTCACCGAGACCGCCGCGAGTGGCACACCCCAGCCGGGTACCCCCGGGTTGAATGGGCTGGGCACCCTGTCCCAGGGCTTTCTCGAGAGCTCCAACGTCAACGTCGTCGAAGAACTGGTGAACATGATCGAGACCCAGCGCGCCTATGAGATGAACTCCAAGGCGATCTCAACCACCGATGACATGCTCCAGTACGCCTCGCAGGCGCTGTAAGGGCGGTCAACGGGTACTGGCATGGTTCTGGCATTGCCCTGGATAGACGACGGAACCTTGACGCGTGAGGCGATGGTATGAGCAGCAGCTCCAAGCTCTTGATGACAGTGGCCGCCGCGCTGCTGGTGAGCGGCTGCACCGGATTGCCGCCGCGGGAGCGGGGCAGCTTCGACCCGCCGCCGCCCGCGGCCATGCCCGAATATGAACCCGTGCACGGATCCATCTATAGCCGCGCCACGGCCCGTCCGATGTTCGAAGACGTCAAGGCGCGCAACGTGGGCGACCTGATCACGATTGCGCTCACCGAGAATACCAACGCCAGCAAATCCGCCACCACGACCACCAACAAGGAGTCGTCGGTGGAGATGCCGCTGCCCACTATCCTCGGCCGCACCGGCAATCGCATCTTCGACAACGAAATCGAAGCGGCGCGGGACTTCAGCGGCTCGGGCGACAGCGCCCAGAGCAACCGGCTCTCGGGCACCATCACGGTGTCGGTGGTCGACGTCTATCCCAACGGCAACCTGCTGGTGCGGGGTCAGAAGAACATGTGGCTGAACCAGGGCGAGGAGTACGTGCAGGTGAGCGGCATCGTGCGCCCGGAGGATATTGCCGCCGACAACACCGTGCCCTCGACCCGAGTGGCCAACGCGCGCATCGCCTACGCCGGCACCGGCGCCCTGGCCGACTCCAATGCCCAGGGCTGGCTCAGCCGGTTCTTCAACAGTCCCATCTGGCCCTTCTGAGGAGCAACCACCGTGCAGCACTGCCGTCGCTCGTGTTCGCCCCTGCGCATGGCCGCCACGGTGCTGGTCGCCGTGATCCTGGCGGGCGCTTCGCTGTTCTACAGCACGGCCAGTTATTCCGCCCGGGTCAAGGACCTTGCCGGCATCGCCGGCGTGCGCAGCAACCAGTTAGTGGGCTACGGCCTGGTGGTGGGCCTGGACGGCTCCGGCGACCAGACCAGCCAGACGCCGTTTACGGTGCAGAGCCTGAAGAGCATGTTGGCCCGCTATGGCGTCGTGGTGCCCGAGAACGTCAATCCCCAGCTCAAGAACGTCGCCGCCGTCTCGGTGCATGCCGACCTGCCGCCGTTCGTCAAGCCCGGCCAGACCATCGACGTGACGGTGTCCTCGTTGGGCAATGCCAAGAGCCTGCGCGGCGGCAGCCTGCTGATGACGCCGCTGAAAGGCGCGGACGGGCGGGTCTATGCCGTTGCCCAGGGGAACATGGTGGTGGGCGGCTTCGGCGCCCAGGGCAGCGATGGCTCCAGCGTGACGGTCAACATACCCAGTGCGGGGCGCATCCCCAATGGCGCCACCGTGGAAGTGGCCGTGGCAAATCCCCTCAACGAAGGCGACGGCATTGTTCTGAATCTGCATTCGCCGGATTTCACCACCGCCAACCGCGTCGCCTTGGCGATCAACCGGGAGGTCGGGGGTGGCACCGCGCGCCCACTGGACGCCGCCTCGATCAAGGTCAACGCCCCCCGGGATCCTGGACAGCGGGTCGCGTTCGTCTCGCTGCTGGAGAACGTGGAAGTCGATCCCGGGACGGCCCCGGCGCGCATTGTGATCAACTCCCGTACCGGCACGGTGGTGATCGGCAGCCATGTGCGGGTGATGCCGGCGGCGGTCAGCCACGGCAGCCTCACGGTGACCATCACCGAGCGCCCCCAGGTCAGCCAGCCGGCGCCCTTTTCCGGCGGCGACACCGTGGTGGTGCCTCAGGCCGACATCGAAATCGCCGAGGAGAGCGACCGCATGTTCCTCTTCGATCCCGGTGTGGAGTTGGACGAGATCGTGCGCGCCGTGAACGGCGTTGGCGCCGCGCCGGGCGACCTGGTGGCGATCCTCGAAGCGTTGAAGCAGGCGGGGGCGCTGCGCGCCGAATTGATCGTGATTTGAACGGCGTTAACAGATCAACGCCGAGACGCGGAGGCGCAGAGTACGCAGAGAAGCCGGTTGGTTTGAAGCCGCTCCTACGGGTGGGTTTCCCATGATGAAAGCAACGTACAAGACGGCAGCTGCCGCCAACGAACGACTCATCCTCAGCGCCTCTGCGCCTCTGCGTTAAAAGGGTTTCAACCGACTATGCCGAATCCGAATCCAACCACAATGTACACCGACTTCTCCGGCATCGATCGCCTGCGCCTCGATGCGCGCCGCGACCCGGATGGAAGTCTGCGCGAGGTGGCCGAGCAGTTCGAGGCCATCTTTCTGAAAATGGTGCTGAAGAGCATGCGCGAGGCGAGTTTCGGCGACTCCCTGTTCGACAGCGACCAGTCCAAGTTCTATCGGGAAATGTTCGACGACCAGCTGGCCATGAACATGGCCGACGGCGGCGGCCTGGGACTGGCCGAGGCCATGGTGCGGCAGTTGGGCGGGGCGTCGGAGCGGGCTGCCGGGATCGGCTCCCCCGAGCGCCACCCAGCGGGTATGGCGCCCCGGGTACCACAGCCCTCCGCGAGGGCGGCAGCCGCGACACCCGCTGCCGAATCGCCGCCCGCGGCCAGCTTCGATCAGCCGAAGGATTTCGTCGCCGCTGTCTGGGACTACGCCCAGGAGGCCGCGGCTGCCTTGGGCACCGTCCCCCAGGTGCTGGTGGCCCAGGCGGCCCTGGAGACCGGCTGGGGACGGCATATTCTCCAGCGTCCGGACGGCGGCAGCAGCAACAATCTGTTCGGCATCAAGGCCAGCGCCGGCTGGAGCGGTGAACGCGTCGCCGCGCCGACCCTCGAATTCCGCGCCGGGGTCATGGAGCAGGAGCGCGCGAGCTTTCGCGCCTACGGCTCACTGGCCGAAAGCTTCGCCGACTACGTGGCGCTGCTGAAATCCAGTCCCCGCTACCGCCCCGCCCTGGGCAGCGGCGCCGACGCCGAGCGCTTCGCCGGCGCCCTGCAACGGGGCGGCTACGCGACCGACCCCGGTTATGCGGACAAGATCCGCGGCATTCTCGGGAGCGATATCCTGCGCGACGCTTTGAGGGCGCTCAACTTATGAACACCAACGCCGCTATGTCGGAACTGAAGGACCACCGAATCCTGCCCGGCTGCACCGGGTCGCCGGAGGCGCGCCATGGCTGACCTGCTCGCTACAGCGGTTTCGGGCCTGCTCTCCTATCAGCGGGCCCTGAACACCACGAGCCACAACATCGCCAACGTCAATACCCCGGGCTACAGCCGCCAGCGGGTGGAGATGAGTGCGGCGCCCCCCCAGTACCTGGGCGGTAACTACGTGGGCACTGGCGTGCAGGTGGAGCGCGTGCGCCGGGTGTACGACGAGTTCCTGGCCGAGCAGGTGCGTACCTCCACCTCTCTGGAGGCCCAGCACAGGTCCATGCACGATCTCGCCTTGCAGATCGACAATATGCTCGCGGATACCGAGAGCGGGATCGCGCCGG
>Ga0209347_1004229_pt1 | contig 15234 bp, 12 predicted proteins | sample AutmiccommuBRH23_FD_187382 | JGI IMG/M metagenome (GOLD analysis project Ga0209347, IMG submission 187382) | Deep subsurface microbial communities from Mt. Terri, Switzerland - Autotrophic microbial communities BRH/23 (SPAdes) (version 2) | ecosystem: Environmental > Aquatic > Deep subsurface >... | reverse complement strand
GTCGCGCGCAGCGGTGATGTGGGCGCGCATGGCCTGCGCCGCGGCGTCCGGGTCCTGCCGGAAGATCGCGTCGATGACGGCGCGGTGTTCGCCCTGCACCAGCGCTTGCCGGTTCGGCGAGGCCAGCAGGGTGAGCGAGCGGGACAGCTTCATGCCGAAGCCGATCTGCTGGGCGAGGGATTCCAGAACCGTCTGGAAGAACGGGTTCTTCGTCGCCCGCGCAATCGCCAGATGCAGCATCTGGTCTGCATCCACCCCAAGCGCCTGTTCTTGATAGGTCTGGTCCATGCGCTGGAACGCCGCCTCCAGCGCCGCCAGATCGGCCTCGTCACGCCGCCTTGCGGCCCAGGCGGCGGCCGCGCCTTCGATGTCGATGCGGAACTCGTAGCAGCGCTGGATGTCGGTGATCGACCCCAGCGGCACGAAGGTCATCACCTGCTTGTCGGGGCGGCGGGCGACGTAATTGCCCGACCCCCGGCGCGAGGCGACGATGCCATCATCGCGCAGCCGCGCCAGCGCCGTGCGCAGCACCGGGCGCGACACGCCGCAGCTTTGCGCCAGCACCTGTTCGGGCGGAAGGCGGCTGTGCAGCGGGTACTGCTCTTCGACGATCTGGGTCAGAAGCTGGTCATAGACCTGATCGGCCAAGGACGGGCGCTGGGGGTCGGACACGAAAGCTCTCCTTCCCCTCAGATGGGGACGCCGGCGACCCGGTAAATGGACTCCATAAGCCGCAGCGTTTTGAGATTGTCCAGCCTGTCGGTCTGGAACGGGCGCCCCGTGCGCAGACCCTCGACGAAATCGGTGACGGCACCGGTGAAGCAGGCCTGATAATTGGCCGCCAGGTCATGCAGCGACGGGGTTTCGGGCTGCGACAGCAGGGTGATGCGGTCGCGGTCATAGATCAGGGTGTCCAGCTCTCCCAGCAGCTCCAGCCGGTCTGTCGGCAGCGGCGGGTGGCCGGGGGCCGAGATGTTGGCGTCGATCTGGATCAGCGCGCCATCTGCGCTTTCCAGCTGCACCAGCGCCACATCCTCGCCCTGCAGGTCGGGGTTCATCCGGTCCAGCCGTGCTGCCGTCACGGTCATCTCGCCGAGGATCGAGCGCAGGGCGTCGAGGTGATGGATCAGCACCTCGAACACCAGCAGGCGCTTGAAGTTGGCAAGGTAGGGTTGGCGGCCGAGCAGGAAGGGCACCTTGCCGGGATAATCGAGCAGGCTGGAGGCCCGCACCGTCAGCCGCGCATGGCGCAGGCGGCCCACCTCACCGGCATGGATGCGGCGGGCAAGTTCGGCGTAATGCGGGCGGAAGCGGTAATTCTCATGCACCATGAAGCGCACCCGCTCGCCCACGTCGGCGATCAGCGCCTCGGCCTCGGCCACGGTGGGGGTCATCGGTTTCTGGCACATCACATGCACGCCCAGATCGGCCGCCTGCCGCACCAGCGGGGCATGGCTGCCGACGGGGGTGATGATGTCCACCGCATCGGGACGCGCGGCGGCCAACATCTCGGCCATGTCGGTGAAGACGGCGGGGATGCCGAAGCGGTCGGCCTGTGCCTGCGCGCGGGCTTGGTCAGGGTCACAGATCGCGGCGAGGGTCACGTTTTGCTGCGCCTGCCAGCCCTTGAGATGGAATTCGCTGATCGCGCCGGCGCCGGCAACCGCGATGGTCAGATGCTGCATGAGATCCTCCTGAACCTTGGGTGCCTTCTGGTATCTTCTTCTAACTTATTTTACAACTATTGACCGATATGGGAATCGCAGTTACTGCTTTTGGCCAAGCGACAAGGGACAGGTGCCATGCGTTACAACGTTACCCCATCCGATCTGGCTGCCTCGGTGATGGCGGTCCCCCCTCTGGCCCGGACCGCCGACGGCGCGTTTTCCGAGGATGGCAATGCCGCGGTGCTGGAGCATCTGCGCGAAGGGGGCGTGACCACCGTGCTCTATGGCGGCAATGCGCTGGCGCAGCACTGGCCGGTGGCGGTCTATGCCGATTGGCTAGACCGGCTGCAGGCGATGGCCTCGGACGATACCTGGCTGCTGCCCTCTGTCGGGCCGGATGCCGGCAAGATGATGGATCAGGCCGCGGTGCTGAAGACCCGCCGCTTCCCGGTGGCACTGCTGGTGCCGATGGGCGCGCCGCTGACGCATGACGGGATGGGCACGGCGCTGCGGCGCTTCCATGCCGAATGCGGCGTGCAGCTGCTGGCCTACATCAAGACCGACGGCTACATCCCCGCCGCGTTGCTGGGCAATCTGGTCGCCGAGGGCGTGGTCTTCGGCGTGAAATACGCGGTTCCCCGGCAGCCGGGTGAGGCCGATCCCTATCTGGCCGCGATTGTCGCCGCCATTGGTGCGGACCGGGTGATCTCGGGCTTTGGCGAGCCGCCGGCGATCCCGCATATGCTGGACGATGGCCTTGCCGGGTTTACGGCGGGCTGCGTCTGCATCGCGCCGGCGATGTCGATGGCGCTGCTGGAGGCGCTGAAGCGCGGCGACCGGGCCGAGGCCGAACGGCTGCTGCGCCCGATGCAGGCGCTGGAAGCTCTGCGCGGCGGGCATGGCGAGATCCGGGTGCTGCATGACGCGATCAGCCATTCGGGGCTGGCGGGCATGGGCCCGCTGCTGCCGCCGATGAGCCACGTGGACGCGGCGCATCAGGACGCCATTGCCAAGGCCGCCCGCGACCTGCTGGCCGCCGAACAGGATTACCGGGCGGCGCAAGCCGCCTGACGATACCGGCGGCGGAGGCCGCCAAACTTGAATGCAATCGCCCGCATACCGGGCGTCATCTTCTGGGAGGAACCGATGACCAACTTCACCAAACCGACCCGCCGCGGCCTGCTGCAAGGCGCCGCTGCCCTGTCCGCCCTGAGCGTGATACCGGGCGCTGCCTGGGCTGCCGACTACCCCTCGCGCCCGATCACCATGCTGGTGCCCTGGGGCGCCGGCGGTGGCACCGATGCCACCGCGCGCATGATCTCTGCCCTGCTGGAGCGCAAGCTGGGCCAGCCGATCAATGTGGTCAACCGCACCGGCGGCGCGGGCGTCATCGGCCATTCGGCCATCGCCACCGCGCAGCCCGATGGCTACACGCTGGGCATCGTCACGGTGGAAATCACCATGATGCACCACATGGGCCTGACCGAGCTGACCCATGCCGATTACACCCCGCTGGGCCTGATGAATGCCGACAGCCCGGCCGTCACCGTGTCCTCGAACAGCGAATACAAGGACATCGCCAGCCTGACCGAGGCGATCCGCGCGTCCGAACCCGGCACGTTCAAGGCATCCGGCACGTCACAGGGCGGGATCTGGCATCTGGCGCTGGTGGGCTGGCTGCAGGCGCTGGGCCTTGCGCCGGGCCATGTGGTCTGGGTGCCGTCCGAGGGCTCTGCCCCCGCGATGCAGGATCTGATCGCGGGCGGGATCGACATCGTCACCGTGTCGCTGGGCGAGACCAAGGCGATGGTCGATGCCGGCCGTGCCGTGAACCTGGCGCTGATGGGCACCGAGCGTGCGGCAAGCCATCCCGACCTGCCGACCCTGTCCGAAGCGGGCGGCGGCGACTTCGCCCTTGCCACCTGGCGCGGCGTGGCCGGTCCGAAGGACCTGCCGCAGGAGGTGGCCGACGTCGTCTCTGCCGCGCTGGCCGAGATCGCGGTGGACCCGGAGTTCACCGAGTTCATGAACAGCCGCGGTTTCGGCATCACCTATCTGGACCCCGCCGCCCATGCTGCGATGATGGCGGATGCGGATGGCCTGATGGCGACCACGATGGCCGCTGCCGGGCTGGTTCAGGGCTGACCCAACTGCGGGCGGGCGCGGCCATCAGGCTTCGCCCGCCTTTTCCATTGGAACCGGGGAGGGGGCCATGAAGATCACCGATGCCGTATCGGGCGCACTGCTGATCGCGCTGGGGCTGTTCATGTTCTGGCAGGCCTCGCTGTTTCCCAGCTTTGGCGGCCAGCCTTATGGCGCGGCGCTGCTGCCCTCGATCCTTGCGGGCGGCTTCGTTCTGGGTGGTGGCCTGCTGATCCTGCGCGATGTGATGGCGCGGCGGCAGGCGGCGGTGGGGCCCTGGGTGTCATTGGTGCCAGAGCTGCGGCAGGGCACCGGTATGGCCGCGCTGCTGGCGGTTCTGGGCAATGTGCTGGCGCAGATCTGGGTCGCGCAGAGCCTTGGGTTCATTCCTGTGTCGGTTGTCGGGCTGCTGGTCCTGTTCCTTGTGCTGCGCCTGCGCCCTTGGGTTGCGGCGGCGCTGGCGGTCGGCACCAGCATGGCCTGCTGGTGGCTGTTCGCGGGGCTGCTGCGGGTGCCGCTGCCGCGCGGGATATTGGATGGAGTGCTGTAGATGGGCTTTGGCGACATCCTTTTGCAGGCGGCGCTGCTGGTGCTCGACCCGCAGGTTCTGCTGACGGCACTGCTGGCCGGCATGTTCGGCATGTTCGTCGGCGCAATGCCGGGGCTGACGGCGACGATGGCCACGGCGCTGCTGGTGCCGATGACCTTCTTCATGGATCCGATCCCGGCGCTGGCAGCCATCGTGTCGGCCAGCGGCATGGCGATCTTTGCCGGCGACATTCCGGGCGCGTTGCTGCGTATTCCGGGCACCCCGGCCTCTGCCGCCTATGTCGAGGACAGCCATCGGCTGGCCTTGCAGGGCAAGCTGAACATGGCGCTGGGCACCAATCTGCTGGTGTCGTGCATCGGCGGGCTGTTCGGCGTCGGAGTGCTGATCGCCGCCGCGCCGCTGCTGGCGGAGTTCGCGCTGCGCTTCACCTCGTATGAATACTTCTGGCTGGCCGCGCTGGGCCTGTCCTGCGCGATCTTCATCGCCTCGGCGGACCCGTTGAAGGCCGGGATCGCGCTGCTGATCGGTCTGGCGATGGCCACGGTGGGGCTGGACCCGACGACCGGCGTGCCGCGCTTCACGCTGGGGCAGGTGGACCTGATGGCGGGGGTGGAGTTCATCCCGGCGATGATCGGCCTGTTTGCGCTGGCGGAGGTGATGCGCGGGGTGATCCGCCTGAACCACAACGCGCCGCCGCCGCCGATGCCCGCGGGCGAGGGCGCCCTCTTCAAGGGCGTGGGCGGCGTGATCCGCCGTCACCCCAAGAACATCGTGCGCGGGTCCTTGATGGGCACGCTGATCGGGGCGCTGCCGGGGGCGGGCGCTGATATTGCCGCCTGGATGGCCTATGCCGTGTCCAAGCGATTTTCGAAGACGCCCGAGAAATACGGCAAGGGCCATGTCGAGGGGCTGGTCGATGCCTCGGCCGCCAACAATGCCGCGGTGGGCGGGGCGTGGATTCCGGCGCTGGTGTTCGGCATCCCCGGTGACAGCGTCACCGCCATCGTGATCGGCGTGCTCTACATGAAGGGCATGAACCCGGGGCCGACGGTGTTCATCCAGAACCCGCAGCTGATCTATGCGGTGTTCATGATCTTCATCCTGACGACGCTGATGATGGTGCCGCTGGGCTGGGTCGCGGTGAAAGCCTCGCGTCAGGTGCTGCGGGTGCCCTCGCGGGTGCTGCTGCCCATCGTGCTCAGCTTCTGCATCGTCGGGGCCTTTGCGATGACCAATTCGGCCTTCGGCATCGTCATCATGCTGGCCATCGGGCTGCTGGGCTGGGTGCTGGAGGAGAACGGGTTTCCCGTCGCGCCGATCATCCTCGGCCTCGTTCTGGGCGGCATGTTCGAACGGATGTTCATGACCTCGATGATCAAGTCGGGCGGCGATCTGACCGCGTTCTTCGAACGGCCCATCGCGGCGGGACTGGGGATCTGCGTGCTGTTGATCTGGGGTATGGCGCTGTTCGGGGCGCTGCGGCGGATGGGCAAGGGCCGCGCCGCCGCCTGACATCGTTAACGGGGCGGCGGTGCGCTGCCGCCCCTCAGTTGGCGATTTGCTGGCCGCTGATTACCAAGGTGACAAGGGCGCCGGTCTTCGACCATTCATAGCTGACCGATCCGCCAAGCTGCCCTTCCATCGTCTGCCGCACAAGGCTGCTGCCATAGCCGCTCATCTCGGCGGGGGTGGCAACCTCGGGGCCGCCCTGTTCGGTCCAGCAGACCTCGACATCCTCGCCGACCATCGAGCCGGAGATGTCGAGCGTTCCAGCTTCGACAGACAGCGCGCCATATTTGACCGAGTTGGTAGCAAGCTCGTGTACGACCAGCGCCAGCGAGGTGGCGGTATTGTTGCCCACCCCCATGCGCGGGACCGCCACCCTGATCCGGCTCGCGAAGGCGCCTTCGTCATCGTAGGGCGCCAGCAGCACGGCGAAGATGTCGCCCAGCAGCGCGGTCTTGCCCTGCTCGCCCGGCAGCGGGCGCACCAGATCATGCGCGCGGCCAAGCGCCGTCAGCCGGTTCATCAGCTGCTTGGTCATGTCCTCGATCGAGGTCGAAGAGCGCGAGGTGATCCGCGTCAGCCCGGAGGCGATTGCCAGCAGGTTCTTGACCCGGTGGCTCATCTCGCCTGCCAGAAGCTCATGCCCTTCTTCCGCCTGCTTGCGCCCGGTGATGTCGAGGAAGATGCCGGTGACCGTGCGCTTGCGGATGCCGGCATCGTCGCCCTGGCCGCGCGCGGAAATCCACCGGACATCGCGGCCGATGATCGTGCGGAAATCGATCTCATAGGCGCCAACCAGCGCGCGCGTGGCCGAGAAGGCGTCGCGGACCCGGTCACGGTCGGCCGGGTGGATCTTCTCGGACAGGCGCTCGAAGGTCAGCGGCTCTACAGGGGTGATGTCCCACAGCGCATAGCCTTGCGGGTCCATCGCCAGGCCGTCGGTGTCGACGTTCCATGACCACAGGGCAACTCCGGCCGCCTCGATGGCGCGCCGCAGTTCGTCATGTCCCCATTCGCGAACATTGATCTCGGGTTTGGACAAGGTGCCTCGCATTTCGGGAACAGGGGCGAACCAAAACACGATACGCATTGTGCAAGTCATATACCATGCAGCGGCCCGAGTCTGTATCTGCCGCGCAGCTTCTGCAAGCGCCGTCGCGTGATGTGGGCATGTCTGCCCACATCACGCTTTGCGCGTCAGGCGGCGGCGGGGGCCTGATCGCGGTTGGCAAGCCATTGGCGCAGTACGACGGCCCCCAGGATCGCCGCGCCGATGGCGGTCGAGACCAGCTCTGGCGCGATCATCAGCAGCGCCGCGATCGGCAGCACCGCCCGTTCGATTTTCAGCAACGGGCCCATCAGCCAGCCGGTGATGGCCGCCGACAGCGCGACGATGCCAAGCACGGCCCCGGTGAAGGCCAGCGCGAAGGCGCTCCATGTGAAACCCGCCGTCACCAGCAGCAGCGAGGGTGAGAACACGAACATGAACGGCACCAGCGCCTTGCCCATCGACAGGCGGAAGGCGGTGTTGCCGGCCTTGAACGCATTGGCCCCGGCGATGCCGGAGGCGGCATAGGCGGCAAGGGCCACCGGCGGCGTCACGTCGGCCAGCACGCCGTAGTAGAAGACGAAGAAGTGGGCCACCAGCGGCTCGACATTCATCATCGAAAGAACCGGGGCGGCGACCGCCACCATGATGATGTAGTTCGCCGTGGTCGGGATGCCGCAGCCCATCAGGATGCAGACGACGGCGGTCATCATCAGCGTGAACAGCAGCGCCAGCGTCGGGATCGTGAACACCTCGAACGGCAGGAAGGTGAGGAAGCCGTGGACCGATTCCGCCCATCCCTGCGCCAGACTTGTCAGCATGAACGCGATCTTGAAGCCGATGCCGGTCAGCGTGACAACGCCGATGACCACGCCCACCAGCGCGGCGGCGGCGGTGACGGACAGCGAGCTTTTCGCGCCGGCCACGAAGCCTTCGTAGATGCCCGCGGCAAACCCCTTGGCACCTTCGACCAAACCAGAAGCCATGACCTGCTGGATGGCGTAGATCACGATGCAGGCGCTGATCGCGGTGAAGGCCGCAAGGAACGGCGTGCGCCCCGACATCAGCATCCAGACCAGCAAGATCAGCGGCAGCATCGACAGCCACCCCTCGCGCAGCACCTTGAGCGCATTGGGCAGCTCTTCCTTGGTCAGGCCGCGGATGCCAAGGCGCTTGGCCTCCAGATGCACCTGAACCAGCACGCCGAAGAAATGCATGAAGGCCGGCACGATGGCGGCGATCAGGATCGTGCGCAGCGGGATGCCCAGATACTCCACCATCAGGAAGGCCACCGCCCCCATGACCGGCGGGGTGATCTGGCCGCCGGTGGAGGAGGCCGCCTCGACCGCCGCCGCGAAATGGCGCTTGAAGCCGATCTTGATCATGGTCGGGATGGTCAGCGCGCCGGTGGTGACTGTGTTGGCGATGGAGGAGCCCGAGATCGACCCGAGCAGCGCCGAAGACACGACCGAAACCTTGGCCGGCCCGCCCGAAAATCGCCCGGTCAACGCGGTGGCAAGGTCGATGAACAGCTGCCCCAGCCCGATCTTCTGCGCCATCACCCCGAACAGCACGAAGTGGAACACATAGGTGGCGATGACGCCGAGCGCCGTGCCGTAGACGCCCTGCGAGGAGAGGTAGAGGTGGTTGACGATGCCGGCCCAGTCCGACCCCGGATGCACAAATATCCCGGGCATCGCGCGGCCGAAATAGGCGTAGCCGATGAACAGCAGCGCGATCACCGGAAGCGGCCAGCCCATCGAGCGGCGCACCGCCTCGAACAGCGCGACCAGCAGGATCGTTCCCATCACGACATCGATGGGCAGCGGATTGCCGATGCGGAAGGCGAGCTGGTCATAGATCCACGGCACGTAGAGCGAGCTGATCAGGGCGGCGATGGCGAGCACCCAGTCCAGCACCGGCAGGCCGAGGATCCCGAAGCGGCTGGTCTTGTGCCGTCCCGATGAGAGGGCCGAGAAGCTGAGGAAAATCAGGAACAGCGAGATGCCCATATGCATTCCGCGATGCGTGGTGGCGCGCGGGATGCCGAAGCCGGCGGTGTAGAAGTGATAGACCGACAGTGCGAACAAGATCACCCCGGACAGCAGCATCACCGGGCGCGACACCGTCCTGTAACGCGCCTCGGGGTCGAATTCCTCTTCGATTGCCCTGAGTTCCGCTTCGGTCAACGCACGCTGTTCGTCGCTCATCTGGGGATCCTTGCCGTGATAGGGAGAGCAAAAAGGGACGCAGGCCAGATGGCTGCGTCCCCGAAGTCATGTCAGCAAGGGCCGATCATTCGATGGCGCCGGCTTCCCGGTAGAACTTTTCCGCGCCCGGGTGGAACGGGATACCCGCGCCCTGGACCGCGTTCTCCAGCGTGATGAACTTGCCCTTGGCATGGCCGTTGGCGAACAGCTTCTGCGTGGTCTCGTTGAACAGCGACTGGGTGATGCCAAAGACCAGTTCTTCGGACAGGTCCGCCGACGTCACCATCTGTGCGCCGACCGAGATCGTGGGCACTTCGGCGTCTTGGCCCTGATAGGTGCCGGCCGGGAAGGTGTCGGTGGCGAAGAAGGTGTATTCCGCGCGCAGCGCGTCGATTTCCGGGCCGGTGATCGGGACGATCACCACGTCATGCTGGCTGGACAGTTCCGCAATCGCGCCGGCCGGATAGCCGCCGACGAAGAAGAAGGCGTCCATCGCGCCATCGCGCATCCGGTCCGAGGCCTGATCGGGCTTGAGGTATTCGGGCGTGATGTCAGCCTCGGTCAGGCCAAAGGCCTCGAGGATGATCTTGGCATCGACCAGCGTGCCCGAGCCCGGCTCGTCCAGCGACACGCGCTTGCCCTTCAGGTCGGCGACGGACTCGATGCCGGCATCGGCGCGGGCGACGAGGTGGATGCTTTCGGGGTAGAGGTTGGCGATCAGCCGCAGCTTGTCGACTGCGGGCTGGCCTTCGAACAGGCCGGTGCCGGTCTGCGCCCAGAAGGCGACGTCCGACTGGCTGAAGCCAGCCTCAAGCGTGCCGCCGTTGATCGAGTTCACATTGCCGACCGACCCGTTCGAGGCGACCGCCGTTGCGATCAGCCCGGGCACGCCGCAGGAGCCGCCATCCTCGCAGGCGCGCGAGCCGGGCGGGGCCGAGATCGCGTTCGCGATCAGGCCGCCGATGGGATAATAGGTGCCCGCCGTGCCACCGGTCCCGATGCGAAAGAACTGCATCTCTTGCGCTGCGGCACCGCTGGCCAACATGCCAACCGCAAGCGCGGCGCCTGCAAAGGCTTTCAGGGCTGTGATTTTCATGGTGGCCTCCCAATGGATTATGAGTTTTCGCGATCCGTCAGAACAATGCGGATACGTCGAGCGTAAAAGGTTAACGGAGCGAGGTCCACCCGGCAAGGCGATTGCCCGAAGGAAACGTAGGACGCCAAGCTGGCGGTGCGACGAAGGCTGCGCTAAGGCTGTGCGATGCCAGTGACCCTTGCCTCTATCCCCGACCTCGCGCGCCTTGGCGTCGACACCATCATCGACGTTCGGTCCCCTGCGGAATATGCCGAGGATCATGTGCCCGGCGCAATCAACCTGCCGGTGCTGGATGACGAGGAACGCGCCCGCGTCGGCACGATCTACAAGCAGCAGTCGCCATTTCTGGCGCGCAAGATCGGCGCGGCGCTGGTGGCGAGGAATGCCGCGGCGCATCTGGAAGGCGCGCTGGCAGACAAGGGCGGCGGCTGGCGGCCGCTGGTCTATTGCTGGCGCGGCGGGCAGCGGTCGGGATCGTTCTCGACCATCCTCGGGCAGGTGGGCTGGCGCAGCGATACCATCGAGGGTGGCTATAAAACCTGGCGGCGGCTGGTGGTGGACATCACCCACGATCTGCCCTTCACCGCTCCGGTGGTGGTGCTGGACGGCAATACCGGCAGTGCCAAGACCGAGGTTCTGGCCCGGGCGGCGGCGCGGGGCGCGCAGGTGATCGACCTGGAAGGACTGGCGAACCATCGCGGATCGCTGTTCGGGGCGATGCCGGGCGGGCAGCCCTCGCAAAAGGCGTTCGAGGGGCGGCTGGCCGTGGCGATGGCGGGAATTGATCCCACACGGCCGGTGCTGGTGGAGGCAGAGTCGAACCGCATCGGCCGGGTGACGGTGCCCAAGGCGCTGTGGCTTGCAATGGTCGCGGCGCCGCGGGTGACGATCGAGGCACCGCTGGCGGCGCGCGCGGACTATCTGGCGGCGGCCTATGCCGACCTGACGGCGGACCCGGCGGCGCTGGCGGCCGTGGTGGACAAGCTGCGCCCATTCCACGCGCGCGAGGTGATCGAGCGCTGGCAGGGAATGGCCGGGGCAGGGGCCTTTGCGGCGCTGGCGGGCGAGTTGATGGCCGCGCATTACGACCCGCGCTATGGCAAGGCCCGCGCCAAATATGGGCCAGAGCGGGAGCAGGTGGTGCAGGCCGCTGCGCTGGATGCTGCAGGGCTGGACCGGCTGGCAGATGCGGTCATGGCTGCGGTAGGCCGGCTTATTCCACGATAAGGCAAGGCACGCCGGACTCGACCCGGCCGATGATCGCCGCCGGCTCGCCCGCCGCGATCAGCGCCGCCAGCAAGGCCTGCGCCTGTCCTCCCGGCACCGCCGCAAGCAGGCCACCCGCGGTTTGCGGATCGAACAGCAGATCCGCCCGCGGGCCCTTGGGGAACACCATCCGTGCCGCGGCTGCCCGGTTCATCGGCAAAAGGGTGGAGCTATGCCCGGCAGCCGACAGCGCCTCGGCCCCTGGCAGAACCGGCACCGCAGCAAGGCTGATCCGCGCCGCGACGCCCGAGGCTTCCAGCATCCCCACCAGATGCCCCGCCAGGCCGAAGCCGGTGACATCGGTCATCGCATGGGCCTCGGGCGCCAGCAGCGCCGCCGCCGCGGCTTGCGGGCGGGCCATCTGCGCCAGCGCGACCGCAACCACTGCACCGGGGGCGGCGCGCTGCATTTCCGCGGCCAGGATCACGCCGGTGCCGATGGGCCGCGTCAGGATCAGCGCATCGCCGGGGCGGGCGCCGGACTGGCCGATGGGTTCGGCCTCCGCAAGCCCGGTGACGGTGAAGCCCACGGTCAACTCGGCCCCAAGGCTGGTATGACCGCCGATGACATCGGCCCCCGCGGCCCCGAAGGCCTCGGCCGCCGCCGCCATGATTTCCGCAAGCGTGCGGGCCTGAAGGGCAGGCGACATCCGCGGCAGGATCACCTGCGCCAGCGCAGCCTGCGGGCGGGCGCCCATGGCCCAGATATCCCCCATCGCGTGATGGGCGGTGATCCGCGCCAGCAGCCACGGATCCTCGGTGAAGGCGCGCAGATGGTCGGTGGTGATGACCTGCCGGAGGCTGCCATGCCCCAGCACGGCCGCATCATCGCCCGGTCCCGACAGCACATCGGCGCGGCGGGGGGCTGGCAGGGCCGCCAGCGCTGTCCGCAGATCGGCTTGCCCCACCTTGGCGCCGCAGCCGCCGCACAGCGGCTGACCGCCGGCCATCATATCGCTGACTCCGGCGGCCACCCGGACCGGCAGGGGCGGCGCGGGCATCGGCGGCAGGTTCTGGAACATGGCCATGAAGCGCCGGTCAATCCGATCCTTCCAGTGCCAGAGCCAGGTGCCGTCCAGCGGAAGGCCGAACTTGTCCGCCACGGCGTGGCGGCTTCCGGCGGAGATGAGCTTGAGGTAGTCGCGCTGCGGGCGGTAGCTGCGCAGCCCGCGGCGCCCGGCCAGCACCTTGCGCAGGTTGTGCAGCAGCACCGGTGCCTCGCGCACCGCGAAGACCCCGGCCTTGGGGCGCGGCGCGTGCGACAGGTGGGCGATGTCGCCAGCCGCAAAGATCGCGGGGTCGGTGATGGATTGCAGCGTGGGGCCGACGGTGACGAAGCCGCCCGTCAGATGCAGGCCGGTGCCCGCGAGCCAGGCCTGCGGCTGCGTGCCGGCCGCGCCGAGGGTGAAGGCGGAGGGGATGCGGCGGCCATCCGCCAGCAGCACGGCGCCGGGTTCCACCGCCGCGGCGGGACTGCCCGTCAGCACCTTGATCCCCAGCCGCTCCAGATGCGCCAGAAGCCGCGCCCGGGCGCCGGCCCCCAGCAGCGGCAGGGCCTGCCGACCGGCCTCGATCAGCGTGACCTCTGCGCCCGGGCCAAGCCGGTGCGCGGCGGCCAGCGCCAGCTCGACCCCCGCCACACCGGCGCCGATGACGGCGACCTGACGCGGCGCCTCGGCCTGCGCCGCGAAGGCCTCCCATGCATCGGCGAAGGCATCCAGCGGCTTGGCGGGATGGGCATGATCCGCGAAACCCGGCAGCGCCGGCATGTCCGAGGTGATGCCGATGTCGATGGAGCAGATGTCATAGCCGACGGGGGGGCGGCCGGGCACAAGCACCTGGCCCGCGGCGCGGTCGATCCCCTCGGCCCGGCCAAGGATCAGCCGCGCGCCCGCATGACGGGCCAGCTTCACCAGATCCATCTGCAGCGCAGCACGGGGATAGTGGCCAGCGACATGGCCGGGCAGCATCCCCGAATAGGCGGCGGTCGGGTCCGGCGAGATCAGCGTGACCCGCACACCCGGCAACCGCTCCATCGCCCACATCCGCAGCACCAGCGCATGGGCATGGCCGCCGCCGATCAGCACGAGGTCACGGGTGAGGGGCAGAAGCTGCATCGATGGCTCCCGGTGGGGATAGCGGTTCCATCGCTGATACCGCCGAAGGGGGCGCGGGGCAAAGCGCAAATCGGTACGGGGGCAACGTGGCCCCCGCGCGGGGACACACGGTTTCCCCTTGACGCCACTGCGCAGCTTCACTAGCAAGCGCCCCATTGGCTAGGTAGCTCAGCTGGTTAGAGCACGTGACTCATAATCACGGGGTCGGGGGTTCGAGTCCCCCCCTCGCCACCACACTTACTTTTAGGTGACTCCTGGCCGATTTTCGGCCAAGAAAATCCAATGAAGTCAATGCTCTCCGCTCACAGCGTGTCTGTGCGTGGGAGTCGAAAGCGGGTACTTTCCAAAGGGCCGATACCCGCTGGTCCCATTTTCCCAGGACCGAGTCCCATGCCCCTTACCGTGTTAAGGCGCGGGGCATATGATGGGGATCAGGCGATATGAGTTGAGCGATGGACAGTGGGCGCGGGTCGCGCCCCTGCTTCCGGGAAAGGCGACGGATCCTGGCCGGACGGGTTCCGATAACCGTTTGTTCGTCAACGGATGTTTGTGGGTGCTGCGCTCGGGCGCGCATTGAAGCGCGAGCTGTCGCGCATCTGGTGGCAGGCCACGGGATGAGCGAACGGGCGTTCCGGGTGATCGGCTGTTGCCGGATGACCATGCGCTACAAGGCTATCCGACAGGACGATCCTGTGCTGCGCGAGCGGCTGAAGGAACTGGCCCGGGTGGGCCGCCGGTTCGGCTATCGCGGCTGCATGTCTTCTTGCGGCGCGAGGGTCATGAGGTGAACCACAAGCGCCTGTTCCGCATCTACCGCGAGGAACGGCTGCATGTCCGGCGTCGTGGCAGACGAAAGCGGGCGATTGGCACGCGGGCTCCGATAGCGCTGCCGCTGATGCCGAACCAGCGCTGGTCGCTCGACCCTCGCCATGGTCACTCGGACCAGTGGCGTTCCCATGGTTCGATGTCCGACCAGCTCACCGATGGCCGCCGCTTCCGGATCATGACCGTGGTCTATGACTGCACGCGCGAATGCCTCACCCTGATCGCCGACACGTCCCTGTCCGGGAGCGAGGGTGGCGCGGGAACTGGCGATGCTGTTCGAGGCCCGCGGCAAGCCCGGACGATGGTCAGCGATAATGGGACAGAGTTCACCTCGAACGCGATCCTGACCTTCGCCGATGACCGCCAGATAGACTGGCACTACATCGCGCCCGGCAATCCGACCCAGAATGCCTTCATCGAGAGCTTCAACGGGCGCCTGCGCGACGAGCTGCTGAACGAGACGCTGTTCCCGTCATTGCACCATGCCCGCGCCACGCTGACCGCCTGGCGCACGGACTATTTTCGGGGAGTAGCTCATTGAGTCTCCGGCGGTGCTACTGCTGCTCCGGTCAAAACCTGCGCTGCCAGTCGATCTTCCGCTTCGCCGGATCTGACATTCACCTGATGCGCCACTTCGGCACGGAATTTGGCGGCACCTTCCACGGCGCCAGGGGGATCCACTGTCAATCGGCATGCAAAACGGACCCCCTATCGGCGTCCAAAATTGACCCCCCTTTGCGACGTCGAGATCAGGGCCTGAGCCGACGGAACTGATCACAGAGTGGAGGCGGGTCAGGCCCTGATCGGG
>Ga0209347_1004225_pt1 | contig 15247 bp, 21 predicted proteins | sample AutmiccommuBRH23_FD_187382 | JGI IMG/M metagenome (GOLD analysis project Ga0209347, IMG submission 187382) | Deep subsurface microbial communities from Mt. Terri, Switzerland - Autotrophic microbial communities BRH/23 (SPAdes) (version 2) | ecosystem: Environmental > Aquatic > Deep subsurface >... | reverse complement strand
GGAAGGCCCGTATGGTTTATCAAACAGTTAAATAGTACCTGCCATGGAAAAATTTACCACCAGGCAACAGACCTTGAAGGTGGAAGAGTTGTACAGGGATACAAGACGTTGGAAGTCTTGCTTCCAGTTTAATTCAGATGAGATGCTTTTTCTGGAACGCTTGCTGAATTCATATGTATTTGAACCTAATACCCCCAATCTCTTTGAACGACTGCGCGATTACCAGGATCGTTTAAAGAAGGCCGTTTCAGAGAAGAAGGCGGTAACGGACCGTATACGGAAACATGAGGGTACCCTGGGGGGAATGCTGGAATGTACCGATAGTTCCTGCGATCTTGAATATTACAGGAACCACGAACAGCTTAAAGCGGAAGTAACTTATTTCCAGGAAGATTTCCGCCAGCTGAAGTCAGAGATTTTCAATTATGCGGGAGGCATCCTCAAAAAAAAGAAACCCATAGATTAGCCTTTGGCGGCATTGAGGATCTGTCCCTGCCAACTGCTGACCATTATCATTTTGGTCCGGCTCATTAATCATTAGTTTTATATGCCCTCTCATTGCGGGCAGACAATTCAACAGCCATGCCCGTTTTGATTGAAACGCCCATGGTACTTCTTCCGGTATCAATCCCGGGTAATATTTATAGATCATCATCATGGAAAACGGAACACAAAAAAAGTATCAGTATATTCAGTGGCTGAGCCCTGAAGATATGCATCAGGCAACCCTGTCCTGGATTTCGGAACTCAATTTTGCCAGGGACGAACAACGATTTCTGGATGCGCTGGTAAAATCGCATACCCTGCAACTCACCGAGGCGGAAATTTTCGGACAAAGCAGGGAAATAGTCGGGGATATCGCCAAAGCGGAGAAGGATGTGATTGTACTGATGAAAAGAATACAATCCCATGAGAACCTGCTGGAGATCATGGTAGATGATATAGACCAGTCGGCTATGGAGAAAGCATACCGGGATACCCACAGGGAACTCACCGGCCAGGTGAACAGCTACCTTTCTGAGTATCGGAAATTAAAACAGCGATTGTTCGCCCTGTTGGGGAAGGTCCTCAAAAAAGAAAAACAAAAGCGACTATTGAGTTAAATTGCGAGCATGAAATACGCAATGATTTTACTGTGCCTCTTAAGCGGCTGTGGCTCTACCCAATTGGTAGAACAATGGAAGAACCCTGATATTGTAATATTTGATGCCTACAAAGTCCTGATTGTGGGGATGACACAGAATGAGGGTGCACGAAAAGAATTCGAAACCCGGATGAAGCGTGAATTTACCAGGAGGGGGATCGAAGCGGAACGCAGCATAGACCTTTTTGATGTGGCTTTTACCACCACCGCACGCACCGAGGAAGAACTAAACCTCGTGGAACAGCAGTTGCTCGACAAGGATTTCGATGCCATCCTGTTTACCAAGGTGATGGGTTCGGAGAACAGGCAATCATTCCGGAAACATATTTCAGAGTTCGATCACTATTATGGGAAATTCCGGGATGATTATTTATCCAACCAGCGCATTTATTACGACCAGGATTATTATGACAGCTACAAGGTCTATCACGCCGAGACCGCACTGTACTGTTTATGCGTAGGCAAGGAGCGCGAACTGATCTGGCGGGGAGCCATAGACATCACGGAACCGGAGAACATCGGCAAGACTATCGACAATTATATAAAACAGGTCGTAGATGGCATGCGGGAGAATGATATTATCTTCAGGAAGGAAAAGGCAGGTGCCGCGTCTGATGCGAGGTAACAGGGGCCGCCTTACAGCAAAGGGGTAAACATCCTTGCAAACCCTTCCTTAAGCCTGTGCCGCCAGGGGCGTTTCATATGCTCTTCATAGGTGAGTTCCGTACATTTTGCACAGTCTTTTACAAAATCTTCCCTTAACAATTGGGTAAAATCGCTGTCGTATACTATGGCGTTTACCTCGTAATTATGTTCAAAGCTGCGGACATCGATATTCGCGGTCCCCACTGTACAAATATCATTATCGCTTATAATAATTTTACTGTGGAGGAAGCCATCAGGAAACAGGAAAATGCGTACCCCCGCTTTCAGCAAGGGTTCAAAATAGGATTGAACGCTCCAGCGAACCAGCTTGCTGTCGCTTTTCCTGGAGATCATCAGCCTTACGTCTATCCCTGCCAGGGAGGCCACCTGCAATGCCTTGAGGATCTCCTGGCTCGGGATTATATAGGGATTGGTAATATAGAGATAGTTGTTGGCACAGCTGATCATGTAGAAATACAGTTGTTCTATGTTTGCGAATACGTCGTCGGGCCCGCTTGATACCAGCTGTACCACACATGGGGCGTTATCCCCTTCACCGGCAATGGGGTTCAGGCTTTCCTCAAGTTTCTTTTCTGAAACCATGAACCAGTCGGTTGCAAATATATAATTGAGATAACTTACGGCAGGGCCTTTTATAAGCAGGTGCATATCGTGCCACATCCCGAGCTCCTCATCCCCCTTGAGGTATTTATCCGAAATATTAATGCCCCCCGTAAAACCTGTGTGCCCGTCCACAATGATAATTTTCCGGTGGTTCCTGTAATTGAGCCGGGTCAGGAACCGCCCGAACCGATATGGGAGGAAGGGATATACTTCCACGCCGGCAGCTTTTAAACTGTTAAGGTAGTCCCGGCTTAGGGAAAAACTGCCTATCCCGTCATAAATAAGCCGGACCTTCACCCCTTCATTGATCTTTTGACGAAAAAGTTCCAGCAGGCGGTTTGCCAGTTCCCCCTCTTCATAAATGTAATATTGAAGGTGGATAAAACTGCTGGCCGTTTCCAGCGCCCGGAAGATACTCTCAAAGGTTGATTTCCCGTCTTTGAGCATGCGTACTTCGTTCCCTGAAGTTGGGGTCAGGTGGCTGTTGCTGGCGACGAGCTTCATGATTTTACGATACTTGGAGGAAGCATAAACCGACCAGTTTTTCCCTTCCTGGGCGGGCAGTTGTATGAAACTGCTGCGCCGTTTTACCAGTTTCCGCTTCCGTCTGTTCCTGCCGAGCATCAGGTATAGCAGGATCCCGGCTACGGGAATGGTAAAGATGGCCAGCAGCCACCCCAGGGTCCTGGTTGGCCGGATCCCGTTTACCAACAGGCTGATGACCATGGAAAGCGCGATGAGGATATAGAGAACGACCAGGATGGTAACCCACATTGACTGACTGGTTTTAGCTGCTGATTGAGGGCTTAAAGGTAGGCAAGAGTTTTTAAATAAGGTAATCCCCTAACCTGCTGCCTAAGCTGCCAGGGAAAACGTAATAGCAACGGTTATGGGGGTATTAGTTTTCGTAACCGTATGTATCCGGCAGTCGCTGTTCGCTACCGGTTGAATCAGTAATGCGGAGGTCATAACGGATGCGGATCCTGGTTCCTGCAGGTGCATGGTAGTACACGATCCAGGAGGCGGCTTCCCCAATGCCTATGCATCCGTTGGAATAGAGGATGGGGCACTGATAAAAGAATATGATCAGAAGTAGCCTGACGATCTCAGACCTCCGATAGCATGGATTAAGCGGCACGGATGGGGCAGGAGCCGGTCAGTCATCAAAGTCAAGGGCTATAACATGAACAAGGAAGGCATAATATTCCTTCTTCAGGTCCTGGTAGAGTTCCCGTTCGCGGATCATTTGTTCCCGTATTTCCACATGTTTCCGGTAGCGGACGCGGTCCAGGGCATTCACCCCGGCGTATGTGTGCTGTACGAGGTCCTGATTGTGGTTTTCTATAGCGTCCTTGAATTCATTCAGGGTGGATTTATGGATATCAAACTGGTTTTGGAAGTGGGTTACCCTGACCAGGATTTTTTTATCGGTGATATTGCGCACCAGGGGCTCCAGTTGCTTTTGAAAGAACTTTAATTCCTGATCCCAGAAATGGAGTTCACTCATCCATTGTTTGTGTTCAAAATAAAGGTCTTCACAGTTGATTATAGAGGAATCCATGATATTGATATAATGAGGTTTACAAACAAAATTAACCAACATCCGGTGGCGGCCCAATGATAAGCATCAGCATGGTCCTGATGACCCAGGTCATTTTCAGCTGCCCGGCTTAGACCTATATTCGTCGGATATGGCAAAGACATCCCTTTTGTTTTATAGAGTGTCCGATAGCATTGGGAAGTTCCTCATGGAACTGGGTGAATTGTCGCTGTTTGCCGGCCGGTTTTTCAGGGAAGCTTTTAAGCGGCCATTCGAATTAAGGGAGCTGTTGCGGCAGTGTTACCAGATGGGCAACCGCTCGCTGGTATTGGTTGGGGTAACGGGCTTTATCATTGGGCTGGTACTCACCCTGCAGACCAGGCCAACCCTGATGGAATTTGGTGCGGTATCCTGGATGCCCGACATGGTGGGAATTTCCATTGTTAGGGAACTGGGCCCTGTAATAACGGCCCTGGTTTGCGCGGGGCGCATCGCTTCAGGAATTGGAGCAGAACTGGGGTCCATGCGGGTAACGGAACAGATAGATGCCATGGAGGTGTCCGGGACTAATCCTTTTAAATACCTGGTGGTAACCCGTATCCTGGCAAGCACCCTGATGTTGCCGCTGCTGGTGGTTTTTAGTGATGCGATCGCCCTTTATGGATCGGCCCTGGTGGAATATTTTAAGGGCGACGTTTCCTTTCAGCTATACTTCAACAAAGTATTTGATGCCCTGGAATACGGGGATCTGGTACCGGCGACGATTAAATCTTTCTTTTTTGGGTTCGCCATAGGCCTTGTCGGCTGTTTCAAAGGGTATTACAGCAAGAAGGGTACCGCGGGAGTGGGCTTCGCGGCCAATACGGCAGTGGTCTTTACCTCCATGCTCTTGTTTATCATAGACTTCATTACCGTGTTCATTTCAGATATCTTTTATGAGCTATGAAAGAAGAAACAGCAATAGGGAACGAAGTAACCCGGAAGATAGACTCCAGGCAAGTCATGATCAGGATACGGGATCTCCGTAAAAGCTTTGGGGATAACAATGTGTTGAATGGCTTTAATATGGAGCTTTACGAGGGGGAAAACCTGGTGGTGATGGGGAAATCAGGATCCGGAAAATCGGTCATGATCAAATGCCTGGTAGGATTGATGAAGGCCGATAGCGGGAGTGTGGAGGTAATGGGTAAAGACATCGCCAGCCTGGACCGGGAGCAGCTTGATGTGCTGCGATCGGAAATCGGCTTCCTTTTCCAGGGCAGTGCCCTGTATGATTCCATGACCGTCCGGGAAAACCTGGAATTTCCAATGCGGAGGCACAAGCACAAGCTGGGCAATGTTGGCGATCCCACACCCCTGGTCCTGGAAGCGCTTGAAAATGTGGGCCTGGCACATACCATGGACCTGATGCCGGAGGAACTGTCAGGAGGGATGAAAAGGCGTGTGGCCCTGGCGCGGACCCTGATCCTGAAGCCCAAAATCATCCTTTATGATGAGCCAACCAGCGGCCTGGACCCGATAACCGCCAAGGAAATCATTCAGTTAATGCGCAGCATTCAGCAGAAATACGGAACTTCTTCCCTGATCATTACCCACGATGTGGATTGTGCCCGGGTGATTTCCGAACGAATGATCCTGCTGGTGGATGGGGTTAATTACGCCGAAGGGCCATACAGCGAATTGGTGGAAGCAACGGATCCGAAGGTGGAGGCATTTTTTAAAAAATAGGTTATGGATAAATCTGCAAGTGAAAAGATACGCCTGGGGCTGTTTGTTATCCTCGGCACCGCATTGCTGCTCATAGCTGCCTACCTCATAGGGAACAGGCAGGACATGTTTGGCGGGAGCTTAACGATTTCGTCGGTCTTCAAGGATGTCGGCGGATTGCAGGTTGGCAACAATGTGCGCTACTCAGGAATCAATGTTGGCACGGTAAAGTCCCTGGAAATGGAAGAAGACACGGCTATCAGGGTGGTTATGAATATAGAGAAGCGCATGTTTCCCCATATTAAAAGGAATGCGGTTGCCGCCATCGGCTCCGATGGCCTTGTAGGGAGTATGATCGTTAATATTATACCAGGGGAGGTGCCGGCGGCCTTTATAGAACCGGGGGATGAAATTGCTTCCCTGAGCCGGATTACCACCCTGGATATGATGAGTACGCTGAACGTTACCAACGAGAATGCGGCACGGTTAACGGCCGACCTGCTACAGGTTACGCAGGCACTGAACAATGGTGAAGGAAGCCTTGGACGCCTGCTGAATGATACCACAATGGGTGCGGACCTCGGCAAGGCCATGAAAAACCTAACCACTACCAGCTACAGGTTGAACAGGCTGCTTGCCAGGATGGAGCAACTTGCCGACTCCGGGAATTTTTCAAGTTCGGTGGCAGGAAAACTGCTATCCGATCCCCTGGCGGGACAAGGGGTAGATACCCTTCTGAAAAACCTGGATCAATCCGGGAAGCTTTTGGCAAGCACAATGCGCACTATGGACAGCCTTGTTGACGGGATTGCCGCCGGTGAGGGCGCGCTCCAATTCCTGAGCAGGGACACACTTTTTGTTCAACGCCTTTCGACTTCCATGAAGCATATTGAAACTGGTACCGAACGGTTCAGCGAGAATATGGAAGCGCTTAAGCACAATTTCCTTACCCGACGTTATTTCCGAAAGCTGGAAAGGGAGCAACGCCGGGAAGCCAGGATTGAAGAACCTTGATATCAGGAGATGGGATCCCGGGTGACTGCCTGAACCTTCAGGTTGACTTCTTCTTTTCCAGCCTGCGCCGGTCTCTCAGGGCCCAATAAAGTCCTTTAACATCCTTAACCCATTCATCGTATAGAAAAATCAGGCTGATTTCTTCCAGGGTTTCGAGGATACTGAGGCCTACCATTAGATAAAACAGCCAGTATACCGGCCCAAAAAATAGCAGCCATAAAATAAATATCCCCTGTGCCAGGGCAGATAATTTTGCCAGGTAGGTGTGGAAGGCGGTAGCCTTGCCGTACTTACGATATGCGAGGGCCATTTGTAGAAGGTAGGGGACAAAGGCGATCAGGATCAGGGTAAGATGCTGGCGGATAAAGTCGTTTTCAAATACCAGCAGGCCAACAAGTGCAGCCCCAAGCGTGAGCTGGTCGCCCAGGGAATCCAGTTGGGAACCCCTGGCACTGCTGATCTTCATGGACCTCGCCAGACGGCCATCGATCGCATCTGTGGTATAGCTGATAAGCAGGAACCAGGTGAACAGGTTTCGCTCCTCCAGGACTATAAGGATAAGCAGCAGCGGTAGCGCCAGCACCCGGTAGAGGGAAAACCAATCGGCGATATTCAGGTTTTTAAGGCCTTTCATAGGGAAAAGTGTTCGGATTGAAGTGTTGACTTCCATTTGCCGGGGTTTCCCGGCAGGCCAAAGGGTTTTCAGCGAAGCCGCTTATGAATGCAGGGTGAAGGAAGCCCGAAAAGACAATCCTCCAATGTTTTGTTACAGCTAGTGCCTGGAGCGTAACAATCATATTTTTATGATGTCTGAAGGGGTCTCCACCAGGATGGTCAAATTCCCACGGAGCGCTATGGGCTGTTTCATGATTTCCGGCTGGTGTTGTATCATCTTTATCCAGTCGTCTGTTGAGAAATCATGGGGTTCGAACTTTTTGAAGTAGGAAGGATGTTCCTGGTTCACCAGGTCTTTGACTTCCAATCCAAGCCTCCCGGCAAGTTCAACGATCTGGGTTCCGGTCAGGGGAGTTTTCAGCAAATCTATTTCCTGTACATCCCAGCCTTCGGCTTTGGCATAGGCCAGGGTTTGCTTTGCCCTTCCCGATTGGGAATTGTAGTATAAGGTGATAAGTCGGTCTGATGTCGCAATTTCGCCCATAGAAGTTTCAGTTATGGATGGCATGTGTTTTCTCGTACTGCCTTAATACCTGTTTAAGGCCGGCGAGGTAAATGCCGAATGTTTCCCGGCTCATTTCAGGGTGTTCGTCCACCGGAAGGGTTTCAGGGGATTCATCCAGAAACTGATACAATTCCGGATACCTGCTCTCGATGGTAAATGTGAGTTCGTTGATTGCCTCTAAGATCTGCCGCTTTGTTTTCATTCGAAATCATTTGTAGATTAAATCCATGGTTGCACTACCACCTTCTGCCCTTCTGTTCTCAACGGATGAAAATAATCCGATGGCCAGTCCCACTGTACAAAGTACGTGTCATGAACAACTTTTGGATATTTTCCTCCGGAACCCGGTTTAGCCTGCATCCATCCCCCTGCGTGGCCGGAGTATCAATCTAATTTACAATATAATCCAATATGCAGCCATGATTACTGATAAGGATCATAGGTGCTTTTTATAGTTTTCAATTACTTTATGGTGGGTCGCTGAAGGAAGGCGAGGTCTCAGGAGCCCTGAAGCGAGACGCAGGTTAACTGTAAATTCAATCACCATGATCCACCAGGAAGCCGTAAAATCTGTAAATATTATTCTGGATAATGTGGTACTGCACGGGAATCTTCATGAACCGGAGCATGCCACAGGACTGGTTGTTTTTTCGCATGGCAGCGGAAGCAGCCGCTGGAGCGCCCGTAACAACTATGTGGCGGAGCAATTGCACAACAAAGGTTTGGCAACGCTTTTATTCGACTTATTAACCGAACGCGAGGACAGCATTTACGAGAACCGTTTCGATATAGAGTTGCTCACCCGCAGGTTAATCGGGGTGACGCACTGGATAGATAAACAAAAAGACCTGGCAAGCCTGCCGCTGGGATATTTCGGCGCCAGTACAGGAGCCGCTTCGGCTTTGAAAGCAGCGGCCTTTTTCGGCGGGCGCATCCGCGCAGTAGTTTCCCGGGGCGGGCGCCCGGACCTGGCTATGAACGAACTTCCGGAAGTAAAGGCGGCAACCTTGCTGATAGTGGGGGAATGGGACCATATGGTCATTACGCTCAATGAACAGGCCTACGCGAAATTGCAATGCAAACGTAGCCTGAAAATCGTTTCCCAGGCCTCCCACCTGTTTGAAGAACCCGGAAAGCTCAAGGAAGTAGCCGATCTGGCTTCACGATGGTTTATAAAATGGTTGAATTAAAGAAGTTGTATTATGCGCTTTAAAAACAGAACGGAAGCTGGGGAGCAACTGGCATCCGCATTACTTCACTATCGCGGGCAGGATGTGGTGGTCCTTGCGGTACCGAGGGGAGGCCTGCCCGTTGGGGCCATGGTTGCCCGTGCGCTGAACGCCCCGCTCGACGTGGCGCTTGCCAAAAAGATAGGACACCCCTTTAACCCCGAATATGCCATTGGCGCAGTGAGCCTGGCAGACAGGGTACTTAATAATGCCGAAGGGGTATCCCGGGAATATATAGATGAAATGAGTACCAGAATCCGTGAGCAACTGAAAGAACGCTATGAGAAATTTCACAGGGAACGCCCCCCGGTTTCCCTTAAAGACAAGGTTGTTATCCTTGTAGACGATGGCATGGCTACGGGAAATACCATCGTGGTCCTAACGGCCCTGCTGAAGCAGCAACACCCCGCCAAAATTGTTGTTGCAGTGCCGGTGGCCCCGGTATCGGCAATAGAAAAGCTTAAATCTTCCGGGAATATAGATGAAGTGATCTGCCTGCACAGCCCATATGGTTTCCAGGCTGTTGGTCAGTATTATGATCACTTTTACCAGGTATCGGATGATGAAGCGATACAATGGCTGAATGACTACGCGGGAACCCGATGACCAGGAGCTTCAGCCTTTGATCACGGCTACCGGCCGCAGCCTTGCCACCTTTACGGCAATCCCCGAATTACTTACGGTTTCTACCACCTGGTCTATATCCTTATAAGCCAGGGGGGCCTCTTCTGCGATCCCTTTGAATGAACCGGCTTCAATAAAAATACCCCTGTCCCGTAGTTGTTGCTTAAGCAGGGGGGCGTTTACCTGCCGCTTGGCCGCTGTCCTGGAGAGTCTCCTTCCTGCCCCGTGGCAACAGGAAGCGAAGGTGAGTTCATGACCAGCTTCCGTACCCGCAAGCACATAAGAGGCTGTCCCCATACTCCCGGGAATCAGGACAGGCTGGCCGGTTCCCGAAAATGAATCCGGCAAGGCGAGATCTCCGGGCGCAAAGGCCCTGGTAGCCCCTTTGCGGTGTACGATAACCTTTTCCGGGCGGCCGCTAATGTGGTGGGTTTCTATCTTGGCAATGTTGTGCGCCACATCATAGAGCAGTGAAAGTGAACCTGCATCTGGGCCCAGACAGGTTTCCCAGGCTTTTCTGGCCTCCCACGAAATTATTTCCCTGTTGCACCAGGCATAATTGGCCGCCGCGCACATGGCTTTATAATAATCCTGCCCTTCCTGGGAATCGAATGGGAGGCAGGCGAGTTCACGGTCTGGAACACTTATATGGTACTTAGGCATGGCCGCCATCATGATGCGGATATAATCCGTCGCTACCTGATGCCCTAAACCCCTGGATCCCGTATGTATCAGAACCACTACCTGGTTTTTCCTTAACCCGAAGGCCCCGGCGATCTCCTTATCATATATTTGATCTACATAATCGATTTCCACAAAGTGATTGCCGGAACCAATGGTGCCCAGCTGGTCGGCTCCGCGTTTCTTTGCAAATTCAGACACTTTGGAAGGATCTGCGTCTGGTAGCCTCCCCAGGCTCTCAATAAACGGCAGGTCTTCTTCTGAGCCATAACCCCGTGAAACCGCCCACCCGGCGCCCTCCTGAAGAACTTTGTCCATTTCGTCCTCAGAGAGCCTGAGCATACCCCCACGGCCCATCCCTGAAGGGATGCAGGCATAGAATTCCCTGGAGAGGGCTTCCAGCTTGTCGCGGATATCCTCCAGATCTTTGTCTGACATCAGTAGCCTTACCCCGCAATTGATATCGTAGCCAATACCCCCGGGAGAGATCACTCCGCCGGGATAGGCAGTGGCAGCAACGCCTCCAATGGGAAATCCATACCCTTCATGCACGTCGGGCATGACCAGTGCGGCTTTTAAGATCCCGGGCAGGCAGGCTACATTAACGAGCTGGTTGAGTGAGCGGTCTTCAAGGATTGCATCGAGCAGCGGTTCGGATGCCAGGACCCTGGCAGGTACCCTCATATCCTCCCTGAATGATACGGGAACCTCCCAGAAATAGTCGCTTAAAGCGATTAAATGGCTTTTGAGTACCTTTTTCATGGTCAAATATCAAAAATCACCCGGGTTTCCCAGCTGCTTCCCGCGGATTGAATTACATCAGCCCCATGGTAAGTAACCGCCTTGATTTCTTCGTCGAAACCATCCACCTCATAGCCGGATATCCCGGCGGCAAGGTGGTTTTGGGTAAGTTCAGTAAAATGGGCCTCACAAAAGACAGCTTTGTTGATAAAGGACAGTGCCAGGATGTCTGAAAGGGTATCGATCAACAGGCAGGTAAGGTCCGGAGCCTGGATTTCTATCCTCAGGGTAATGGGATACGTGTCACGTATGGAACAGCCACCTTCCCTGAGGACCTGGGCCATACCACGTATGGCAGCCACAAAGAGTTCCTCCATGGAACTGCCCTCAACCCTCATTTCCACATCCGCGGTATGGGGCAGGAATTCTATTTTCACTTTTTGATGGCTTTGACAACCACAAAGGAACCTTCCCCATGACCGGGCTTCGGAAGTTGTATTTCCCGGATATCATCCAGGCCGCCGAAAAGGGTCTGGATGTATTCGGGATCGCGGAATCCTGCGTCCCTTATAAGCGTATCAAGCCGGGATACTGTATAGAAATCCGCCTGGGCATAAAACGTACTTCGCCCCCGTTTTTCTATGTAAGACTGCGCGATGGGGCGGTCCTTATCGAGGAAGCCTATGATAAGGGCACCTTTGTGTTTGAGCACGCGGTGCGCTTCGGAAAGTGCCATTTTCAGGTTGCGGAGATGGCATATGGTAACAAAGAGGACAAAATCAAACTGCAGGTCGGCATAGGGCAGGTTTTCTGCCAGGCCGTCCATTACTTCAATCCCCCTGGCCCGTGCCCTGGCCGCCATAGACTCAGAAGGTTCTATTCCTTCCCTGATACCGAGCGGCTTGGTAAAGCGACCTGTACCCAGGCCCACTTCTATCCCCCGGATATTTTCGGGCAGCGTGGATATTTGCTCACGAAGCGCGATAATCTCTGATTGATATACCTCGGTATGCTGGTCGTACCAGGCTTCATAATCACCTACATTTCTGTCAAAAAGTTCAGATTGTATCATAGTCCCGGAATTGTAGTCAGTTATCCTTGTCAAAGCTCCTTTATTTTTACATGGCCACACTGTTACCATTGAGGCGGTGAAATGCAATTATGGCCTGTCCTTTTTAAAGATAAACATTTCGCGCCGGATATTCCCGGTGTCCTGAACTTTTGGCAGGCTATTGTAAATATCAATCCCTTTAGGGCAGGCCATATAATTACAAGACCTCGAAAGTTACCTTGGAGTTTACCCGGTACTCCGTAATTTTGTTGTCTTTTACGGTTACCTGCATATCTTTCACATAAACCGATTTAATGTTTTTGACGGTTTTGGCTGCTTCGTTGATGACACTTTGCAAGGCATCTTCAAAACTTACCTTGGAATTGCCCAGCAATTCAATAACTTTTAATACTGACATGACTTTAAGATTTAGCGTTCTGTGACTAAGATACACCAGTAGTTCAGGCTTGCTAATGACGGCGGTCATTTAGCAGCGAATAAATCCGGAGGTTAGAATTGCAGCCTGGATTGAAGGAGGATAAATTCATTCAGATTGGTCAGGTCTATGGCCCCTACCAATTCCTGATTTTCGTTTGTTACGGGAAAAAACCGGCTTTTTCCGCTTTCCATCATCCCCAGCACATCGCCAAGGGGGGCGTCTTTTGATAAGGACTTAAAATCTTTTACCATGATATCTTTCACAAGCGTTTCCTTATCCCTTGAAGGTTCCATGATGAGGTCATAAGGGAGGATCCCCAGCGCCTTCCCGTCGGACATGACCACAAAATCCCTTTCCGTACCGGAGAGCACATGTTCCAGGACTTTTTTCATGCTGTCATCAGGATGGAGGTAGGTGATTTTGGTCAGCATGGCCTCATGGACCTTATGCCCCTTCAGAAGCGCCCTGTGCTGCACCATTTTATTTTCGCCATAGGCACCAATAAAGACAAAAAGTGCAATAAAGATGAGGAAGATGTTGTAGAAGAGGCCCAGAAACAGAAAGATGATGGCAATAAACTGGCCGATTCCGGCCGCGATCGCGGTAGCCTTTACCCGGCCAACATACATGGCCAGCAAAGCGCGTAAAACCCTGCCGCCATCCATCGGAAAAGCGGGGATCAGGTTAAAAACCACCAGGGCGACATTGGCCAGGAAAAGATAAAAAAGGAAATTGCCTAAGCTGAGCTGGTTGAGTTCTTCCAGCATCTCCGGCAGCTGTAATTCCATTACATCACTTACTGGCAATGTAAAGTAAAGCAAGGTGGCGATAAAAACATTCACCAGGGGCCCGGCAATAGCCACCAGTAATTCCTGGTAAGGTTCTTCCGGGATCTTTTCAAGGCTTGCAACCCCGCCTATGGGCAACAGGGTGATTTTTTTGGTAACCACCCCGAACCGCCTTGCCATCAGAGCATGCCCAAGTTCGTGCAGCACCACGCATAAAAAAATTAACAGGATGAAGGCGGCATTGAACAGGATGGAATCCAGTCCGCCCCCCTGCTGCAGTTCTACCAGGACTACCCAGACAAAAATCAGGAAAAATGTCCAGTGGATCTTTATATCGATCCGAAACACTTTCCCCAGGTTCAGAGCTCCTTTCATATGTGGTATTTCATTGGTTAGTATTTAACAGGCTCAAAGTTGTTGATCAATACCTGAGCAGCGCGTTTATAGGGGTCTCTTTATCCGGCATTTCCTCCGCGGGGAGAAAGTAGACGCGCCCGCCCTGCAAAAAAGTGTTAACTGCCGCCAGTTCCGTAAGGGAGGTATTCCCATGGGATTTCTCCTTGTCAACCCCGATGGTGTTGTTTTTTTCATCAAACGACCCGTAAATAGCCGGGCCCTTTGCCACAAATAGGGTATCGACCTTCCCGTTAATCGCGGCGGGTACGATATCTTCAAGCGCAACTGCAACCTTTTGGGTATGGAACATTTCCCGGAATGCGGTGCTTTTCTCTTCCCTGGTTTTTGTAAAATAGGGCGCTATCGCTTCCCAGGACTCCCTGTGCCGTTGGTCGTCTTTCTTGAATTCGGGGTCCCCGGAAACATGGTTTTCGTAGAGAAGCGGGTAGGTATTTACCTGATTATACAATGGAACGAGTTCATCTACACAGGAGAGCATCAAAGGGGCGGTTTTATCTGTTATTTTGCTGGTTACACTTTTATCCACCATCCTGAGGAAGGTGATCAGCTCTTTAAGCTCGTCGTCCTTTCCGGCGCCATGCCCGTGAAACATCCCGGCCTGGGAACCCTGCCCGCTTCGGAATTGCAATTGTTTCTCTTCAAAGTCATAACCTACCGCGTCTTCCAGCTGGCCGGGGGCCTCCTGCTCCAAATGCAGCTTGCGGAATTCGTTTCGGGAAGCTTCGTACAGGCTTATGTAATCCTGACTGAGTTCGAGCAGGTAATAACGGCCATCGGTGTGAAACAGCGGCAAAATCGGAATAAGATGGAAATGCCGGTCTGCATAGGCCTGCTGTTCAAATTCCAGGGGTAGTAAATGGTATTGCATGTCCATTTCCGGGCTGAGGAAAATAGCCAGGCCCTCTGAGGGGTTCCTCCAGAGTTCAACGTTCGAAAGGAGGGATTCCACAGGTCGCAGCAGGCCAGTGATCGCCTCTGCGGTTACATTTTTTTCGGATAATTCCGTTTGAACCTCCTTCAGGCATTGTTTAAGTTTTGCCTGGGCCAGGTGTTTGTTTTGTTCCCGGCCCTGGAGGTCCATGGGCAGGTAAATGGAAACACAATAATCGGCCCTGTGCTTTGCCAGGTTTTCAAAGGCAGGACGAGGGAATGGATGTATGGATTCGCTAGGCATAATTTCGGAATTTTCAGGCAAAGTATGGAAATACCGCACCGGATTCTATGATTCCTGTCAGTCTACGAAAAAATCTCAAGAAAGTCAATGGAATGCGTAATTAAAAAGGACTTTATAAGGAATTGCCGGGTGCTTTATCAGGAAGTTGCCTTGCCGGGGATCCACCTGTGGACTCGGGTGAGGAATATCATTGGCGGCCCATCCGGTGCCGGTTATATTTAAAACCTTGTAATCAGGTACCGGCTATGA
>Ga0209347_1004224_pt1 | contig 15248 bp, 13 predicted proteins | sample AutmiccommuBRH23_FD_187382 | JGI IMG/M metagenome (GOLD analysis project Ga0209347, IMG submission 187382) | Deep subsurface microbial communities from Mt. Terri, Switzerland - Autotrophic microbial communities BRH/23 (SPAdes) (version 2) | ecosystem: Environmental > Aquatic > Deep subsurface >... | reverse complement strand
ACACAATATAGCTAAGGTACTTGATATCGACATAAACTGTGTAGACCGCTTTAAGAAAAGAACTAAGTAAAACTTAAGCCTTAATTTATAACTGTAAGTTAGCAGGGTCTATACTTACGTTATAATTAAGTCTAAAAGAAACTAAGTTCAGATGAATTAAGTCTTGCAGGATTTAAGAATGTGAGTTATAAAGACGGCGATTATCCCCAGATTAGGGTTTATCGTATGAATTCAGATCTGAAAGGAGTTGGAAAGATGATTGCTACTAGAATGGGCGATGGCTCGAGAACAGAAATGTCGATAGACGACATAAAAAGAGATATTGAAAACGCTACTAATGATGCTGCCGATCGTGCAGGTGTTGCTCCCCTTTCTAAAGAAGATCAAGATCACTTACTAGAGATTATTTGTAGAAAAGGAAGATTTGTCGGAGTTGAAGCCGGTAAAGAACTAGTTCTTACTTATGACGAGGGAAGCGTTAAGCTGATGCGTTTGGGAATATCTATCGGTAGAATACAGGATTTACAAATGTACGAGAGGTGTTTTGCCTCAGATACTGCAGAGCTAGCACACGTAGATTACAGCTTTAAACCGACCAAGTCGATTATTCACGAAGAACAGTCCACAATGGAGCAAGCACAACTCGTAACTACGTTGCCTTTATTTTACGGAGCTATGCCTAATATGGCATTATACAGCTATCCGGATGGACCTTCTGCTAACCCAATTGAATTATTACCAAAGGGTAAAATTAAAGAAGCGCAACAAGCTTATGAAGAGTCGATTGAGTTAATGGTTCATGACTTAGTTTTCACATCTAGCAAGATGTATGAGGCTGGTGCGGATGGAATTAACTTTGATACAACAGGCTCAGCAGGTGATGCAGACTTTTATGCAACACTGAAAGCTACTGAAATTCTGAAAAAGAAATATCCTAATATATGCATTGAAATGGGTATGGCCGGAGAGTTTGTTTTGGGCATGCACGGGAACTTATTTTATGATGGAGTAAAGCTGGCTGGCTTATATCCACATGAGCAGGTTAAGATAGCACAAAAAGCTGGGGTAACGATCTTTGGTCCTGTGGTCAATATTAATAGTAGCCATACCTTCCCTTATGACATAACAAGGGCGATAACCATGTGTAAAGCATGTACGGAAGCTTCAGATATTCCTATTCATGCTAACATGGGAATGGGGGTTGGAGGTATTCCCATTGTAGATACTCCACCTATTGACGCTTTGAGTCGATCTTCCGTAGCAATGGCGGAGATCGCCAAAGTAGACGGGTTATAGGTAGGCGTGGGTGATCCTTTTGGAATGGCAATCAGTCATGCAATGGCCGCAGGCATGGGCGGAGTTCGTACTGCCGGAGATCTGGTAGCACGGATGCAAATGTCGCGGGGAATGCGCCTAAATGACGCTAAATTGTATGTCGCTGAAAAGTTAAAAGTTTCTGTATTAGATTTAGTCGATCCAGTGGTGATGGATGAAGTGAGAGAAGACCTGGATATAGGTCGAATCCACTCTATAGCTACCGCCGCTAAGGGCATCGAAGCTAAACACAATATAGCTAAGGTACTTGATATCGACATAAACTGTGTAGACCGCTTTAAGAAAAGAACTAAGTAAAACTTAAGCCTTAATTTATAACTGTAAGTTAGCAGGGTCTATACTTACGTTATAATTTAAGTCTAAAAGAAACTAAGTTCAGATGATTTAAGTCTTGCAAGATTTAAGGTAATATGAGGAGGTAATATTAATGAGTGAACTATTTGAATTGGCAGCACAGTCTATTGTAGATGGCGATGAAGATAAGTCCGTAGAAATAGCAAAGAAAGCTTTAGCTGAAGGCATTGACCCTCTAGCAATGATCGAAAAGGGCTTTACAATGGGTATTAATAGGGTAGGCGAGCTTTTCGACAGAGGAAAATTCTTCTTACCTGAATTAATGGTGAGCTCAGATTGCATGAAGGCCGCAGTTGCAGTTTTGAATGAAGCAATACCGGTTGCGGATAAAACACAAAGTATTAAATGTGTGATAGCAACTGTTGAAGGGGATATTCATGATATCGGCAAGGGCCTTGTAGTTTCGTTGTTAAGGGTTCATGGTATGGAGGTCTTTGACCTAGGAAATGACATTCCTACAAGCACAATTATTGATAAAGCTATTGAACATGATGTTGACATAATCGGTGTAAGCGCATTATTAAACACAACAATGAAACAAATGAAAAAGCTTGAAGAAGAACTCCGTGAAAGAGGGGTTCGAGATAAATTCAAGACGATCATTGGAGGAGCCCCTGTTACTCAAAGATATACTGACAAAATTGGCGCTGATCTTTATGCGGAAAATGCCAATGATGGAGTCAAAAAGATTTTTTCACTAATGAAATAAGAAGTATAATGTAGAGCTTATACATGCAAAAATTCTAGTAAAATATTATAGTATTAAATAGGTAGGAAGGTACAATAGCCTTTCTGCCTATTCCTATTATTATATGGACTTCACCCCAGATTCTGCTGCAAAGCGGCTAAGTACCTGTGACAAACATCCAACAGTGGGGTTACATTTAAAGCTGGGCTTTGTGTTAGAGGATATCACTAGCGCAATCAATCATCAGTTCTCGAAGGGCCCGGGAGGGGTTATGTGTTCATCGTGTCATATATTTTAGTTTTTTCAGATTGCTTGTTCTCACGTTCACTGAAAGTAGATGTCGAAAATGATTATGCATTCCGTGAACTGTGAAGAAAATGATGATGATAGCGTATTTAAATCCTAGTATTTTTCCGCTGTATAAAATCAAATAATTACTATTATTATTTTAAACTAGTATAAAAAAGCATCGTCTAAAATTTTAGTTAAGATTAATCAAGATAAAACAAGAATATCCATGTATAAAACAATGATTTAAGGCTAAAATAATAATATCGAATTATGTGAATTATCCATATAATTTGATATTATTTTTTTAAACTATATAGGTTTAAAGGGAAAATTCACACAGAATTTTGAAAAGAGGGGGGATGTAAGGGGTTGGCATTAGATGACTGAAGGAAGTCTTCCTTTAGGATCGAATCTTAAATGCGTTTAAATGGTTAATCGAAAATCATCGTTCTGAACCCTTATCACCTAAAATCAAAAAGATATTCAATCAAATGATAGCTCAAGATAATAAACAGGAGGTCTTTAAATGTATAAAAGTCTTATTCAAAGTGTTGTAGCCGGTGACGAAAATCAAGTTAAATCAATAGTTGAAGGTATGGTAGCTTCAAATGTAAACGCACTAGAGATCATTCAACAAGGATTAGTAGCTGGAATGGACGTAGTCGGTGTTCGCTTTAAAGCAGGAGATATGTTTGTACCTGAAGTTCTTATGGCCGCTCAGGCTATGAAAGCTGGAGTCAATATTGTTAAGCCTCTTCTGACTGCTACGGATATGCCTTCTGAAGGTACAATTTTAATTGGAACAGTTAAAGGTGACCTTCATGACATTGGTAAAAACTTGCTCGCAATGATGTTGGAAAGCGCAGGATTTAATGTTGTTAACATGGGTGTTGATGTTGATGCAGAAAAATTTGTTGCAGCCGTTGCGGAAAATAATGCCGACATTATTGCAATGTCAGCATTGCTCACAACCACTATGCCTGGTATGAGAGATTGCGTCGAGTTATTAAAAGAAAAAGGCTTACAAGGAAAAGTTAAAGTTATTATTGGTGGAGCCCCGATTTCCCAAGAGTATGCAGATGATATCGGTGCAGACGGATTTGCTCAGGATGCCGCCCGCGCTGTTGAATTGTGCAAAAAACTTATGAAGGCCTAAGATCTGATTTATTCAAAATTTTTTCATTACTGATCGGGATAATAGGAGGAAATGAAACGTGACTATAAGGAATAAAAAAGCAAACTACCTACGAAAAGACGGCTTTAGCGTCAGCATGTATACTGATGAGGAATTAATGTCAATTCACTTGGCCAGTGTTGAAGTATTATGGTTCGAGGGAGTGCATATTGGTTCAAAAGAAGCATGGGATATTTTTGAAGATGGCGGAGCTATTGTTGATCGAAGTGAGGGAATAGTAAGAATTCCTCAATATATGATTGAAGAAGCTATTAAATCTGCTCCAAGTACACTTATCCTCGCTGGTCGTAATCGTGATAGGGATGTTGTACTAGATCGCAGTAGAGTTAATTTCACTACTTTTGGAGCCGGAGTAAATTGGCTTGATCTCGATACAGGTAATATTCGTAATACATCTAAAGCTGATCTTGCCACAACTGCTTTGCTTGCTGATTACTTAGATGGAGTAGATGTATATTCGCATTCAGTTACAGCTCGAGACATGCCAAACTCGTCAGTTGACCTTAATGAAGCAGAGGCTTTCTTAAGTAACACTACTAAACACTGTATGCATATTGATTTAACATGCCGCGAAAACGTTAAAAAATATATTGAAATGGGAGCAACCATTCAAGGTGGCATGGACGAGCTACGGAAATATCCTATTATTTCTGCGTTAACCTGCCCCCAAAGTCCTCTAAACCTGCATCATGAATGTTGCGACATCATCATTGAATTTGCTCGAAATGGTATTCCGGTTAATGTGTTATCTATGGCTATGTCAGGTGCCACAACCCCTGTTACTATCGCGGGAACTTTAGTTGTTCATAACTGCGAGGTTTTAGCCGGAGTAGTACTAGCACAGCTTACCAGTAAGGGTGCACCAGTAATTTACGGTAGTTCAACGACATCTTTTGATCTCAAAACAGCTACTGCTCCTGTTGGTTCCCCAGAAATGGGTATTTTAAATGCGGGTGTAGCTGCATTGGCTCAATATTATAACCTTCCTAGTTATGTTGGCGGTACGTAGGCTGATAGCAAATGCATCGATGCACAAACAGGCCACGAGAAAACTATTACTTCAATGATGGCAGCTATGGCCGGTGCGAACGTGATTTATGGTCTGGGTATGCTAGAACTAGGGATGACTTTCAGTCCTGCTCAGCTAGTAATTGATGATGAAATTGCCAGAATGGTAAAAAGAATCGTTAAGGGAGTAGACGTTAACGATGATACCTTGGCAGTTGATTTAATTAGAAAGGTTGGCGGCGGTCAAGGAAAACATTATCTCATGGAAAAACACACCCTTGACTACATGCGCGTAGAGCAAGCTCAACCAAAACTATTTGACAGAACGATGCGTCAAACCTGGAAGGATGAGGGAAGCGAGGATGTTGCCGTACGTGCTGCTAAAAAGGCAAGACAAATTATTGCCGAGCATAAGCCGGAACCCCTCGATGCCGATGTCGCAGCAACATTGAGAAAAATCGTAGAGAGTGCCGAGAAATAAATCATACACTCTTAAATATACCATAAACACCGCATGTAATTTTGAGAAAATGTAGGTGCGTTTTCTAAAAATTTAATTGCAACAAAATTATAGTGGAGGGAATGCAGGGTCATTTCCTCCACTATTGTTAATATCACAGCTTTTCAAAAAATTATAAACAGATTAATACTAGATAGAATGGACCAACGTCTTAGATATTTACTATATTTAGTATATACAATAATTACATATTTTTTTGTCGGCTTACTCAAAAGAGCATTGTGACGATACGAGCTGGGCATAACTTACACTCTTTAACGAAATTTTGCGAATAAGCAGGAAATCATCTATTTAATCGCGAATATTCTGTAATGTAGTAAAAAATATATATCCAAAGGAGGTAATTATAAGAATACTGATTTGCTTAATTTTAAAAACAGCCTAGGGATCTAACCATCAGTAATCTCTGGCCTTGAAAAATAGGCATTTAAGGGAAAAGATATAAGAATTAAATTATAGATTTAGTGAAAAGTATCAATAATAGATGCGATTTAACATGGGGGGTAGATCGGATTGATCGCGTGGACTCTAAATCCGCGTAGGCGGGTGAAACTCCCGTACTCCTCGCCAATAAATCTGGATTTAGCTGAGTTGATATCACATTTCACACTAAGGTCACAGGATGTCCAACAGCACTTAAGGACCTCGTAATAGTTACATAATCCTTTTTGTCTCTTACTACGAATATGGCAACCGCCTTCGCCTGAAGGCTTCTCCACTGTGCAAACTCGTGCGAAGACAGTGTCTTCGTGTGGGCGCTAGCCAAGTTTTCTAAATACTATTTGGATGCGTATAGTAACGAAAGATAGAAGATTGTACAAGGAAGCGAGATACTTCTTATATTAGCATAAAAACTTGTAATATTAGTTGTTTTAGGGTTTGGTTTAACTAAAAGAGAAGGTGACATATGATAATGGAACTAACAACCTCTAAATTAGATATGATATTGGAAAAAGCAACTAAAGAAGTCCCCTTAGAGAAAGAAGAACTTCTGTTTTTATTAGGGTTATCCGACGAAGAAGACCTCTCAAAGGTGTTTGATACGGCTAGGCTCTTGCGCACTCGATATTTTGAAGACAAAATATTTATCTATGGATTTGTTTATTTTTCGACATATTGTCGTAATGAGTGTGCCTTTTGTTTATATCGTAAGTCAAATCATGAGTTGAAACGTTATCGTAAAACGGATTTGGAAATTATGGAGACCGCATTGAGCCTCGTAGAATCTGGAGTTCATTTGCTTGATCTGACGATGGGAGAAGATCCATTTTATTTTGATAACAGAGAATCGGGATTTGAACATTTGATAAGGGTTGTTAAAAATATTAAAAAGAGTACAGATATTCCGATTATGATTTCTGCGGGTGTTATTCCAGAGAAGGTTCTAAAGGCATTTAAAGAGGCTGGTGTCGATTGGTATGCCACTTATCAGGAAACACATAATCCTAATTTATATCGAAAGCTTAGGCTAGGTCAAAGCTATGATGAACGGATGGAAAGAAAAAAGATAGCCCGAAAGATGGGTTTCCTTATTGAAGAAGGGTTGCTAACAGGTGTGGGGGATACGGACGATGACTTAGTTAATTCACTTGAGGTGATGAAGGATTTAAGGACTGACCAACTCCGGGTAATGAGCTTTATTCCTCAGAAGGAAACACCCATGCAACACTTTCCGCCTGTGCCTCGATTAAAAGAGTTACTGGTTATCGCAGTCATGCGTTTAGTTTTTCCAGATTGCTTGATTCCCGCTTCACTGGACGTGGATGGAATAAATGGTTTAGTGGGGCGACTCAATGCAGGGGCAAACGTCGTAACCTCCGTTATTCCGCCTGAGTCTGGCTTAGCTGGGGTATCCAATCATTCCCTGGATATTAAAGACGGAAACCGCTCAGTCAAAAGAATACTACCAATATTGGAGCAGAATGGGTTGCGTGCCGCGAGCCGTGAGGAATATGTGGAGTGGATACAGCAGAGAAAATAATATTTTACGGAATTCTTTAAAAGGAGCGTTGACATTGAGGATTGCAATTGTCGGAGGAAAACTACAGGGGGTGGAAGCAGCCTATCTGGCGAAGAAAGCTGGCTGGGAGGTTACCCTTATTGATAAGAAGTCTTGGGTTCCTGCGGCAAAGCTTTGTGATTCCTTATATTCATTCGATGTCACTAAGGGCATAGAGTCGATTTCGTTATTAGAAGAGATCGATCTTATCATTCCTGCTCTAGAGAATCAGGAAGCCTTGGATTGTCTCATGCGAAGTGCGGATTTTGCCTGTATTCCTTTTTTATTTGATAGGGACGCCTATGCAGTCTCTTCATCAAAGATTACTTCCAATGATTTGTTTGCTCGTACCAGGGTTCCTGCGCCAATCCCATGGCCACAATGCGGTTTTCCAATCATTGTGAAACCGTCCGTGTCAAGCGGAAGTGTAGGAGTTTGTAAACTAAATAGTATCCAAGAATTTCAGCGTTTTTCTGCTGAAATGGATTTATCAGATTGGGTGATAGAGGAATATTTGGAAGGGCCCTCTTATTCATTAGAGGTCATCGGTTTCGCGGGAATTTATAAAGTTTTGCAAATCACTGAACTTCATATGGATGAACTATATGATTGTAAACGCGTTGTGGGTTCGGCTATTCTATCAGGTGAACTCAGAGAACAATTTGAACAGATCGGGCTGGACTTGGCTCGAAGCCTAAGTCTGAATGGGATAATGGACATTGAAACGATACTGCATCAGGGACAGTTAAAAGTCTTAGAAATTGATGCCCGACTACCAAGTCAAACCCCGATCGCAGTCTATCATGCAACTGGGATTAACATGTTAGAAATCCTTGGCCAAGCTTTTGTGCAAGGCAAGCCTTGGCAAGAGTTTAAAGTTTTAGAGAAGCGTGGCGTGGTCTTCGAACATATCCATGTGCTGAATGATTGCCTTAAGATCTCCGGCGAGCATATTATGGCTGATGCCGGTCCGCTCTCTCTTGATAGGGATTTCTTCGGTGCGGATGAGGCGTTAACGAACTATACTCCAGGCAAAACGGAGTGGGTGGCAACGTTAATCAATACAGGGGTAAATTGTCAAGATGCTTGGGATAAACGATCTAATGTTCTTCAGAAAATCAGAAAAGAATGTGGTATTCAGTATTATTTAGATCCGTATCCTGTGATAGGTGTAATGAACCAATCACATGAGTAATCTTCACGGTAATGTAGCTATCGGTTACTGCAGTAACCGGGGTTTAAATAATATTGGGAACTGAACAAGTAAAAGAGGTGTAATGATTAGTTGCGCCTCTTTTACTTGTTAGTATCTTGGTTATGGAGTTACAAGCTAGCCTATCCTTGGCCAGCAGTCGCTTAGTGGTACTTATTAACATTTGAAATTAGTATTGCCTGACTAGTATAGAAAAGTGTGTATAGAAGTTTGATAAATTGATCAAAATAAAACAAGAATATCCATTTAATAATTATTGATTTAAGACTATAATGAATATTGCTAGATTATCTGGAATATTTACTCTAGATAATTGTACATGGGGGGTAGATCGGATTGATCGCGTGGACTCTAAATCCGCGTAGGCGGGTGAAACTCCCGTACTCCTCGCCAATATAACAGGAGGTAGCTGAGTTGGATATCACATGGACGCCGATCCAAAAACAAAGATTACAAGAACTTAATGCCAGTGAAGTACAACAAGATCTATGTTTTGAATCTCAGCAAGACCGTGATCGTTCTTTTCGAGAGCTGGACTATCAATTAGTGGTCAGAGGAAAACAGCGTTTAAAGGAACTGAAGGAAATTAAGAAACGACCCTCCATATGTGTACTCGAACAGAAACTTATTGAAGCTTTGACTCAGAATGGATTCGTTCAGGTGGTTACGCCGACGATAATATCAAAAGGGTCACTGGCTAAAATGTCCGTATCGGCTGATCATCCGCTTTTTGCTCAGGTGTTTTGGCTCGATAATAAACGGTGCTTACGTCCGATGTTGGCGCCGAATCTATATACACTGTGGAAAGATTTATTGCGTTTATGGGAAAAACCTATACGTATCTTTGAGATCGGAACGTGTTACCGAAAAGAATCTCAAGGTGCCCTCCATTTAAATGAGTTTACTATGCTTAATATAACCGAGCTGGGCCTGCCAGAAGAACAGAGACAGCAAAGATTGGAAGAACTTGCGTCTTTAATAATGAATACCGCCGGCATTACCGATTATCAATTAGAAGAGACGCATTCAGTCGTTTACGGTGATACATTAGATATTGTAAAAGGTATCGAGTTAGGTTCCAGTGCAATGGGACCCCATGTCTTGGATGATCAATGGGGCATTAGGGATCCTTGGGTAGGGATTGGATTTGGCTTAGAACGCTTGTTGTTGGTTAAGGAAGGAGCCCAAAATGTCCAAGGTATGGGCAGAAGCCTTAGTTATCTTGATGGAGTAAGATTAAATATATAAGTAGGTGCTTTAAGCACAAAAATGCGACAGGATGCCCCGAAAGCTAATTAAGGGCATCCTGTTAATTAGCTATTCATATTATTCTCTTCTAACAAACGGATAGATTAGAATTATTTAAAAAATATTTTAAGACATTTGTTAAGGTAAGTGATTGAATTTTTGAGAATCGGTGTCTTATTAAAAATTCGGATTAGACATTGCTACAATCGGTATCGGATGATCGATACCGCGAGGAATTTTTTAAAATAGCTAATGGGAGCTGATCAGTTTGACTCGACTTAAACAGGATGATGTTGTTAATATCGCCACTACATTAGAGGAGTATAACGCTGAATTAGTGAGAATGACTGGTTGTTCGTTAAGGGAGATCGCTGCTCATGCGGTAGGTAAAGGAATCAACGACTACTACGATCAGCAACTAAAAGTTGCTGTGATCCCGATGACCTGTGGAGAAGGAATTATTGAAGGATTTGTGGAGTCTGTGGCGAGTATAGTAAGCTTCCTCGGATTTAATGCAAGTATTACTGAAAATAGCGATGCAGGTGGCGTGGCCGAAGCGGTTCTAAGTGGAGCAGAAATTTTAATGATGGCGGATGATAACCGTTTTGTAGCGATTAATCTGAAAACCGGTAAAGTCTCTGACAATGGAGATGCAACGGGCAAGGGATATGTTGCGGGTTTAGACCGCATGTGCAAGGGCCTAGAGGGTAAGAATGTGTTACTCATTGGAGCAGGTCCGGTAGGCACAGGTGCAGCTTTGGCCCTGGCGCGGTTAGGCGCACAAGTCTCTATTTATGACATAAATATGTTGTCCAGTCAAAGGTTAGTGGGAGCGCTAAAGAAACAAGATTATTCTATAACTATTGAAACAGATCTGGACAGTGCACTTGGGAAGCATCACATTTTGGTGGATGCCTGTCCGGCAGAAGATATTATTTTGTTGAATCATATTTCAGAGGATATGGTGATTGCTGCTCCGGGTATTCCCCTAGGGGTGCATGCGGAAGCTATTGAGCAACTTTCTAAACGAATGCTCCATGACCCATTGCAAATTGGAGTAGCCACCATGATTTTTGACGTTTTGTAAAAGCTTAGATCTTTTAAGATAATGACTCTAGCATTATCATCTCATCGAATCGCAGGAGTCATAGGATGGATTGGAGTTGAAATTTGTGAAGGTAGATTCAGAAAAAAGTAGGTTTTACCGCAAAAATGTAGATTTTTTCAAATTAGTTGAAAAACTTAAGCTTTGGCCCTCGCGAAGCGGGACGCTACATGGCATTAGAAGCATGACAGTCAGAGGAAATACAGCGGAGATCATCACTCATTGTAATGAAAAGTTCATGATTTATAATTCGCGGCATAGTCGAGCAGCGCGTTGCCTTCGAAATAAATTATTTTTTCATGCCTGCCATACGTGCAAAATTCCGGGCTGGAAGTTGAAAAAATATTCATCAACGCATGTCAATCAAAATTACGGAGCTATTTTATAAGTCATTAGTTACTATTTAGTGTAAATAAATGTGGGTAATCAGAGACAAACAAACGAACCCTAAGACAAAGAGAGTTCCTACTGATTTAAGTAAGAACTCTCTTTGTCCATTTTTAACAGGGGTTATCTCAAAGTAGAAATGTCATTTCTACTTTGAGATAACCCTTTCCTATTATTAAGTTAATAGACGAGCTCAAAGAAGAACTGACTTTTGGTAATTCTTCGTTTGGAAAAAGCTCAACTAATAATGAATCGAAAATGCTCATTACCTAAGAAATATCGTCATAGTATTACCGATTTCTGACCTTGAAGGGAGATAGAAAACTATATGACATCTCCAGAGGCAATTATCTCGAAAAGCTCCTCAATAAAAACCGGACCAAAGGGCGTTTGAGCCATTACTTTGTCTCGGTTAATGATAATCTCAGTGTCAATCATACCGGCTTTCTTAGCATTTTCCATTACTATTTCCTTTCCCTTGGTAAGAATTCTATCTTGAGCATCTTCCAAATATATAAACTTTTCACATCCCCAAGGCGCGTGAACTTTATATCCAGGTTTAATTAACACTGTAATCTTCTCATTAACCTTTCCCGTCGCAGCACCTATAGCACATGCTACTTCGCTGTGCTCGGGAATAATAACTTTTGTTTTCAATAGGTCACCCACCGCAGGTAGATAAGCTTCTACAGGAGCGCCAATGGCGACAATGGGGTAACTTAATCCGATTGGAACACATATATCTGAATCCATATCAGCTTGCTTGAAAAAAGGCTCAAGGAAAAACTTGAAATCATCATTTTTATCAATATCAAATTCATACCCTTGCTTCGAAGCAATACTTTGTAAAATACAAATTGCAAGTGATTGAGTCATATTCTCAAGGCATTGAGTGGCAAAACTATCAATACTGCATTCACATTCATATTCATTTGCAAGAGTTCTAGCCCCTTCAATGGCAGCATCGTTATTCCATTTTTTTAATAAACCTAGGCAATGCAGAACATCCGTCGGAGTAAAAGATACTCGCCCAATAACCCGATCCTGTTCAAGAGACTTCAAGGCGATGGGGTTGAAGCGATCACCGAGACGCCTTCCTAAATTAAGAACATTGTGTGCTCCTTCTTTAAGTACGGTAACTATAGCCTTATCGTCAGGATGTAAACTCTCGATGTTTTGAGGATGTTTAACCATCATCCAACAATCAACAGCTTGTCCTTGATAGACAGTATGGTTCCCTATAATCGAACTAAGTTCCTCCAATATGTTCGGGTGACTCATACTAGCAACACTCAGCGGGACTACACGTGTTGGGCCAATGCAAAGTTGACCCTGCTTTGGGACTCTAATATAGCTATCCCCACCGATACCAAAAGTGCTAATCTCTGCAGTATTTACATGTGTCCTCCACCCTGCTACCATTGCTCCCTCTTCATGCATTTTCCAGCGTTTGTTCTTGACTATTCCGATATCAGTTGTAGTACCACCCATATCGAGGGTCAAAAAGGTTTCCATACCCGTCAGAAACATTGCACCCACGACGCTCGCAGCAGGGCCCGACAGAATGGTCTCAATTGGCCTTTCGAGTGCTATCTCCTCTCTAATCAGGGAACCATCACCTTTTACTATCATAATAGGAACATCAATATTTTTTCTCTTAAGAACTTGCTTAACTGACACTAATAATTCTGAGATTATTGGCAATAATTTTGCATTCAAGCAAGCCGTTACAGTCCGTTCATAGAGCCCAATACTTGAGCTCAACTCGTGTGCACATATAATGGGCACATCCCATTCTCTACGAACTAATTCTCTGATCTGATTCTCATGTTCTGAATTCCTCATGCTAAAAATACCAGAAATAGCCAAAGTGTCAACTTCGCCTTTCATTTGACCAATAACCTTAACAATCTCTTCCCTGTCAAGTTCACACTTTGCTACTCCTTGTCCATCGTGCCCACCAGAAACTAAACTAATCTTTTGGGCAGGAAATTCTCCAGTTGGTTTAAAACCTATTAGAATCAAACCTACTTTCCCGCCACGTCCTTCAACAATCGAATTTGTTGCAAGTGTCGTGGAAAGAGAAACCATCTTAATTTGTTGAGGCCGAAGTTCTCCAATGTTATCAATACATTCTTCAATCCCAATAGTCAAGTCCTGATATGTTGTAAAGGCTTTAGCCTTAGCAACGACAACCTTGTTCTCAAAATCCAATAGCACGCCATCAGTATAAGTTCCTCCGGTATCAATTCCCAAAACATAAGACATGATGCCACCTCCAAAATAATACAAGTAGTTTTTCCCAGCAGTTCGGCTTTTTTATACTTTTAAGTATTTTGTTTAGATCCTTCTCCTAAAAAAAGCTCTCAGATGTAACCATCCTTCCTGGTGGAATAACAACAAAATCTTTATCCCAAACTCCTGATACAAGTCTCTCTAAGAACTTACAGGAACCCTTTTTTTCTTCATAAACGGCCCCCATAAATTCTGCTACTTGTTTTGAATGGTCAATAAGATTTTCGTAATCTCCGACTCCGGTGTCAATAAAAACAAGTTTCTTGTAGTGTTGATACTCAGTATCAATAATATATCGTGCGTTTTTTTCGCCGTACTTGTCACAATATTTTAGAAATTCTGCCTTTGGTTCGGCACCTTGATCTATCCACCCCTTGCTTAAATAGTAGGTTCCAGGACATTTATCAAATTCTTGTTGATAAATTTGCCGTGAACCTAGCAATAAACTGATGCAGTCGTGAACTCTTGGAATTACAAGCGTATGAGTCTCTGAATGAAGATTAAGTACCCCGTTTGAACACAATCCGTAGCCAAATAGAAGAGTGTCATGGTCCTCGTCCGAATCAATTCTAGTCTGTAATTCTAAGTTTAGCTTCCGTGGTTCTTCATGAAGCGCGTACGGCAATAACTCACAGGACATACCTTCAGGCAAAACCTTTTTGATCTCATCAGCAAGAGTACTACACACAAAAACCTTTGCTTTCATATAACAATCACTCTCCCCTTAACAGTATTCAGAGACATATCTTTAAAACCAAAACCTCATAATAAAACAATACAGGAATTCGTATGTCAAGGGAGTGTATAATCATGTTCTAGTCTTTTATGACTAGATTCTTATTGGGCTAAAACGGTTACTTCTGTAACTTCATTTTCCAGCAAGCAAGTGAGAGTATAAGAGCGTAAATAATACTTTGTGTCCCGACTTAATCCCAAAGTTCTACTTCTTGTCCAGGTGGTACAATCTGAAACTTATCATCCCATTGTCCATTAAGAAGCCTTCGAAAGATATCTAAAGTACCCTGCATACGATGTGTCTGTAGTTCAAAGAAATCTGCCAGCTCTTTCATTTTTTGAAAAGAAGCCTCCTGATTATAGGCCTCGTTCTCTATTAATGTGAACCTCTTGTAATTAGATATAATGGTCTTCGCAATTTTATAAGCTTTTTCATGCCCAATTTTTGGAACCATTGGGTCATAATAATCCTTTTTAGGATTTAGATATTCAAGCCAACCTCTAGTGCAAAAATAAGCGCCCATTTTAATTCCGAGATTTTCATGGTAGCGTTCATCAGAGCCTAATAACATTGCAATACAATCGTTGAACTGTGGTAAAACGATTGTAGCATTTTCGCTTCTTAAACCAATTGTACCATTGCCACAAAGAGCATAGCCCAATAAGATGTAATCTACATTACATAACCTATCTATTGTCTCCTGAAGTTTCTCCTTTAATTTAATAGGGAAATCGTGAAGCCCGGCATCAACTAAAATCATGGGATAACTTAATCCATTTTCTTTTAAAACAAAGGAAATCTCGTCCTCAATGGCGCGGCAAGTTAAAACAACTGCTTTCATATTAACCTCCATTCACCGATGCAACACAAAAGA
>Ga0209347_1004223_pt1 | contig 15249 bp, 11 predicted proteins | sample AutmiccommuBRH23_FD_187382 | JGI IMG/M metagenome (GOLD analysis project Ga0209347, IMG submission 187382) | Deep subsurface microbial communities from Mt. Terri, Switzerland - Autotrophic microbial communities BRH/23 (SPAdes) (version 2) | ecosystem: Environmental > Aquatic > Deep subsurface >... | reverse complement strand
GGTCAGACCGGCGCGGGTAATTCAGCCTTATCCGTTGGCTCCCTGTCCGGGGCTCCGGACAAAGCCGCTAGGGCGATATGAACCCCGTGCGCAGATTCCATCATGGCTCGGGTCACCAAGACCCAACGCGAAGCCGGATATACGGAAGCAGTCGTACCCGAAAACCATCATCCGTCAGGCTTGCAAAAAGGGGGAGTCCATATACGGATAAGCGAAGCGCATCCGCCGATCTCCGGCGAACCACTCCGTAACCTTTCGGTGGATGCGCCTGCGGCTTATCCACCCTACAACTACAATGTTTGCCCATTCCGGAGGCACGCGCCGGCGGCCCGGCAAATTGCCCGCCCGCTCGGGCTTGGTTATAGTCCGGCGTCCAGGATTCGCGGGACTGCCATGACCGCTGTATTCAAAAGCCTCAACTTCGATCTCGGCTCGGATGTCGATCAGCTCCGCGACGCGGTCCAGCGCTTTGCCCGGCAGGAGGTCGCTCCCCGCGCCGAAGCCATCGACCGCGACAACGACTTCCCCCGCGATCTGTGGCGCAAGTTCGGCGACCTGGGGCTGCTGGGCATCACCGTCGAGGAAGAGTTCGGCGGCACCGGCATGGGCTACCTGGCCCATGTGGTCGCCATGGAGGAGATCTCCCGCGCCTCCGCCTCGGTGGGTCTCTCCTATGGCGCCCACTCCAATCTGTGCGTCAATCAGATCCGCAAGAACGGCGCGCCCGAACAAAAGGCAAGATACCTGCCCCGGCTGTGCAGCGGCGAGCACGTCGGCGCCCTGGCGATGAGCGAACCCGGCGCCGGCTCGGACGTGGTGAGCATGAAACTGCGCGCCGAGCGCAAGGGCGATCGCTTCGTGCTCAACGGCAACAAGATGTGGATCACCAATGGCCCGGATGCGGACGTCTATGTGATCTACGCCAAGACCCAACCCGACGCCGGCTCCAGGGGCATCACCGCCTTTCTCGTCGAGCGGGACTGTCCCGGCTTCTCGCGGGCCCAGAAGCTCGACAAGCTGGGCATGCGCGGCTCCAACACCGGCGAACTGGTGTTCGAGGATTGCGAAGTGCCGGCGGAAAATATCCTCGGCAAGGAAAACGAAGGCGTGCGGGTGCTGATGTCCGGGCTCGACTACGAGCGCACCGTGCTCTCCGGCGGGCCAGTGGGCATCATGCAGGCCTGCCTCGACATCGTCCTGCCCTACCTGCACGAGCGCCGCCAGTTCGACCAGCCGATCGGCGAATTCCAGCTGATGCAGGGCAAGCTCGCCGACATGTACGTCGACATCAACACCGCTCGCGCCTACCTGTACGCGGTCGCCAAGGCCTGCGATCGCGGCGAGGACTCGCGCAAGGATGCCGCCGCGGTGATCCTCTACACCGCCGAGCGCGCCACCCAGATGGCGCTGCAGGCGATCCAGTGCCTGGGCGGCAACGGCTACATCAACGACTATCCCACCGGCCGTCTGCTGCGCGACGCCAAGCTCTACGAAATCGGCGCCGGCACCTCGGAGATCCGCCGCATGCTGGTGGGTCGGGAGCTGTTCGAGGAGACCCGCTGACGACTTTTCAAGGTCTGCACAAGTCCCTCCTGGACTTGTGCAGACACGCCGGATCAAGCGCTTGCGTGCTTGATCCGCGAGCGCGCCCTCCGTGGCGCGCGGCGACACATGTCGCGTTGACCCGACATCTGTGTGTGCCGGGCAGATAATCACAAAATAACGCGCGCCACGCGCGGGGGAGTTGCCCATGTCCTACAACTCGGTGTTCAAGCCCGGCCTGTTGGCCGGCAGAACCATCCTGGTCACCGGCGCCGGCAGCGGCTTCGGCCGCTGCATCGCCCATGAACTGGCGGCGCTCGGCGCCCGGGTGCTGATGATCGGCCGCACGGAGGCCAAGCTCGCCACCGTCAAGGCGGAGATCGAGGGTGACAACCCCGGCGCGGCCTGCGACTACGGCTGCGCCGACATCCGCGACGATGCCGCGGTCAATACGGTGGTCGAGCGGCTGATCGCCGACCACGGCCCCATCCACGGTCTGGTCAACAACGCCGGCGGCCAGTTCCCCTCCGACCTGGAAAACATCTCGGCCAACGGCTTCCTGGCGGTGGTGCGCACCAACCTGCTGGGCGGCTTTCTGGTTTCCAAGGCGGTGTTCCTGCGCTCAATGAAGGAGCATGGCGGTGCCATCGTCAACATCACCGCCGATTACTTCGGCGGCATGCCGCGCATGGCACACTCGGGCGCGGCCCGGGCCGGCATGGAGAACCTGACCATGACCATGGCGGTGGAATGGGCCTACGCCGGGGTGCGGGTCAACGCGGTGGCGCCGGGCTATCTCGCCTCCTCCGGACTCGATACTTACGAAGACCCGGAAATGCTCGAATGCATCCCCCATTTTCACGAATCCGTGCCGCTGAACCGGGTGGGCACCGAATCCGAGGTCAGCTCGGCCGTATGCTTTCTGCTCTCGGAGGGCGCCAGCTACATCAACGGCACCACGATCAAGATCGATGGCGGCAGCTCGCTGTGTCTGAGTTCGCCGCTGGGGCGCAAGATCCAGCGCGCCCAGCGCAACAACCCGGCCTACAATGGCTTCCATCGCGCCACCTTCCCCAAAATCCTGCAACGGGAATCCTGAAGCCATGCCCGTCATCCAATCCAGGCTCAATACCCGCAGCGAGGACTTCCAGGAAAACCGCCGCCACCTGCAGGAACTGCTCGCCGACCTGCGCGACAAGGTCGAGCTGGTCAAGCAGGGCGGCGGCGAGAAATCCCGCGAACGCCACCTCGCCCGCGGCAAGCTGCTGCCCCGCGACCGGGTGCAGACGCTGCTCGATCCGGGTGCGCCCTTTCTGGAGTTTTCCCAGCTCGCCGCCTGGGAGACCTACGACGACTTCGTGCCCGGCGCCGGCATCATCACCGGCATCGGCCGGGTGTCCGGCCAGGAGTGCGTGATCATCTGCAATGACGCCACCGTCAAGGGCGGCACCTATTACCCGCTCACGGTCACCAAGCAGCTCCGCGCCCAGACCATCGCCGAGGAAAACCGCCTGCCCTGCATCTACCTGGTGGATTCCGGCGGCGCCTTTCTGCCCATGCAGGCGCAGGTATTCCCCGATCGCAACCATTTCGGCCGCAGCTTCTACAACGAGGCGGTGATGTCCTCCAAGGGCATCCCCCAGATCGCCGTGGTGATGGGTTCCTGCACCGCCGGCGGCGCCTATCTGCCGGCCATGGCCGACGAATCCATCATCGTCCGCGAGCAGGGCACCATCTTCCTGGGCGGCCCGCCGCTGGTGCGCGCTGCCACCGGCGAGGTCGTCAGCGCCGAGGACCTGGGCGGCGCCGACGTGCACTGCCGCACCTCGGGCGTCACCGACCATTACGCCCGCGACGATCGCCACGCGCTGCAGCTGGCCCGGCAGGCGGTGGCGCGGCTCAACCGCGTCAAGCCCATCAAGATGGACCTGCGGTCGCCGGCGCCGCCGCGCTACGACCCCGCCGAGATCCACGGCATAGTGCCGCGCGATCCGCGCCAGCCCTACGATGTGCGCGAGGTCATTGCGCGGATCGTCGACGGCTCGGAGTTCGACGAGTTCAAGGCCCTGTTCGGCACCACCCTGGTGTGCGGCTTCGCGCGCATCCACGGCTATCCGGTGGGCATCCTCGGCAACAATGGCATCCTGTTCAGCGAGTCGGCCCAGAAGGGCGCGCACTTCATCGAACTGTGCGCGCAGCGCAAGATCCCGCTGGTGTTTCTGCAGAACATCACCGGCTTCATGGTCGGCCGCCAGTACGAGGCCGGCGGCATCGCCAAGCACGGCGCCAAGATGGTGACCGCGGTGTCCTGCGCCCAGGTGCCCAAGTTCACCCTGATCATCGGCGGCTCCTTCGGCGCTGGCAACTACGGCATGTGCGGGCGCTCCTACGACCCGCGCCTGTTGTTCATGTGGCCCAACGCGCGCATCTCGGTGATGGGCGGGGAGCAGGCCGCCGGCGTGCTCGCTCAGGTCAAGCGCGAACAACTGGAAGGGCGCGGTGAAACCTGGAGCGCCGAGGACGAGGACGAATTCAAGCGCCCCACCATCGAGCTGTACGACCGCCAGGGGCATCCCTACTACGCCTCGGCGCGCATCTGGGACGACGGCATAATCGACCCCGCCGAGAGCCGCATGGTGCTGGCACTCGGCATCTCCGCCTCCCTCAACCGCCCCATCGAGGAATCGCGCTTCGGCGTGTTCCGCATGTGAACCCCGCGGCCGCGACCGGAGACCCAAACCCATGTTTGAAAAAATCCTGATTGCCAACCGCGGCGAGATCGCCTGCCGGGTGATCCGCACCGCGCGCCGCCTGGGCATCCATAGCGTCGCCGTCTATTCCGAGGCCGACCGCCACGCCTTGCACGTGACCATGGCCGACGAGGCGGTGCCCATCGGGCCGGCGCCGGCGCGCGACTCCTACCTGTGCGCCGACAAGATCATCGCCGCCGCGCAGCGAACCGGCGCCCAGGCGATCCACCCGGGCTACGGCTTTCTTTCCGAAAACGCCGCCTTCGCCACGGCCTGCGCCGAAGCGGGCATCGCCTTTATCGGCCCGCCGCCCGAAGCCATCGCGGCCATGGGCTCGAAGTCCGCCGCCAAGCGGCTGATGGAGGCCGCCGGCGTGCCCCTGGTGCCCGGCTACCACGGCGAGGATCAGGACGAGGCCAGGCTCAAGCAGGCCGCCGACGCCATGGGCTATCCGGTGCTGCTCAAGGCCACGGCGGGCGGCGGTGGCAAGGGCATGCGCGTGGTCACCGATGCCGCCGAATTCGGCGAAGCCCTGGCCGCGGCGCGGCGCGAGGCGCAGAGCAGCTTCGGCGACGATGCCATGCTGGTGGAGAAATACCTGACCCGCCCGCGCCACGTCGAGATCCAGGTGTTCTGCGACGGTCACGATAACGCCGTGTATCTGTTCGAGCGCGACTGTTCGCTGCAGCGCCGCCATCAGAAAGTCATCGAGGAGGCGCCGGCGCCGGGCCTCTCGCCCGTGGTGCGCGCCCAGATGGGCGAGGCCGCGGTCACCGCGGCACGCGCCATCGGCTACCGCGGCGCCGGCACCGTCGAGTTCCTGCTCGACACCGACGATTCGTTCTATTTCATGGAGATGAACACCCGCCTTCAGGTCGAGCATCCGGTCACCGAGATGATCACCGGCCAGGATCTTGTGGAGTGGCAACTGCGGGTCGCCGCCGGCGAACCATTGCCGCTCGCCCAGGACCAGCTCGAAATCCACGGCCACGCCTTCGAGGCGCGCATCTACGCCGAGGATGCCGACCAGGACTTCCTGCCCGCCACCGGCACGCTGGCCTTTCTGCAGCCACCGGAAGAATCCGCACACGTGCGGGTCGACACCGGCGTCCTGCAGGGCGACAGCATCAGCGTCCACTACGACCCCATGATCGCCAAGCTGATCGTCTGGGACGAGGACCGCGATCGCGCGCTGACACGGCTCGCGCGGGCGCTGCGCGACTACCGCATAGCCGGCACCACCACCAATGTCGAGTTTCTCTACAACCTGATCTCGGTGCCGGCGTTTCGCGCCGCCGACCTCGACACCGGCTTCATCGAGCGCCATCGCGAGCAGATCTTCCGCAGCCGCGACAGCGAAGATCCCGCTCTGGTGGCACTCGCCGTGCTCTACCTGCTGTTGCGCCGCGAACTGGCGGCCGGCGATATCGCCGCCACCAGCCTGGACCCCTGGTCGCCCTGGCACAGCGCCCGCGGCTGGCGCTGCAATGAACCCGGGCGCCAGGAACTGCGCCTGATGATCGGCGCGAGGGAATTGTGCGTCGCCGCCACAGCGGCCGGCGATCACTATCTGATCGAAAGCGAACTGGGTCAGACTCAGGCCTCCGGCGGGCTCGACGGCGAATGCCTCCATGCCAGCCTCGACGGCCACCGCCAGGCGGTGACGGTCACCAGCCACGACGGCGGTCACAGCCTGTTCACCCGCGACGGCGCACTCCATTTCCAGGACGCGGCGGCCGCTGCCGTCGACGAGGAAGAGACCGAAGGCGCGCTGACCGCGCCCATGAACGGCACCGTGATCGCGGTGCGGGTAGCGCCGGGCGCGACCGCCGCCAAAGGCGACGTCCTGCTGGTGCTCGAGGCCATGAAAATGGAGCACAGCATCCGCGCGCCTGCCGATGGCGTGGTCGCCGAACTCTTCTACGCCGAGGGCGACCTGGTCGACGGGGGCGCCGAGCTGGTGCGTTTCGAGCCGGCCGGGGACTGAACCGGAGCGACCGCGCCGGCAACTCATCGGCGCCAGCGCCCGTTCGGTCGCCCACCAGCCGGTATTGTGAACTCCTTCACGAAGTCGGCGGCGCCGGTTTTGCTAACTTGGCGCACCCTGGCGTACACAAGGGCTCCGCGTGGAACTCGAATCTTTTCTCAAGGCCATCGTCGAACGCGACGGTTCGGATCTCTATTTTTCCACCGGCGCCCCGCCGAGCATGAAGGTGCAGGGTCAGCTCACCCAGGTTTCCGACCAGCCCCTGCCGCCGAGCGCGGTGGCAGGACTGGCAGAGGAAATCATGGACGCCGAACAGCGCGCCGAATTCGAGCGCCGGCCGGAGATGAACCTGGCGTTGTCCAAACCCGGGATCGGCCGCTTCCGGGTGAATATCTTCCGCCAGCGGGGCGAGGTGGCGATGGTGATCCGCACCATCAAGACCGAGATTCCCGACTACCGCAGCCTGGGCCTGCCCGACACCCTGCCCAAGCTGGTGATGCAGAAGCGTGGGTTGGTGCTGTTCGTCGGCGGCACCGGATCGGGTAAATCCACCTCGCTGGCATCGCTGATCGACTTCCGCAACAGCAACTCCGCGGGACACATCATCACCATCGAGGACCCGGTGGAATTCGTCCACCGCCACAAGCGCAGCATCGTCAACCAGCGCGAGGTGGGCATCGACACCGCCAGCTACGAAGACGCCCTGCACAACACCCTGCGCCAGGCGCCGGACGTCATCCTGATCGGCGAGATCCGCAGCCGCGAAACCATGGAGCACGCCCTGGCGTTTGCCGAGACCGGCCACCTCTGCCTGTCCACCCTGCACGCCAACAACGCCAACCAGGCCCTCGATCGGATCATCAACTTCTTTCCCGAGGATCGCTACAAACAGCTCTTTCTGGATCTCTCGCTGAACCTGCGCGGCATCGTCTCCCAGCGCCTCATCCCCACCGTCGACGGCAAGCGCGCCGCAGCCATCGAAGTCCTGTTGGGCACGCCGCGGGTCTGCGACCTGATCAAGAACGGCAAGATCGACGACATCAAGGAAGTGATGGAAAAGTCCGCCACCCAAGGCATGCAGACCTTCGACAGCGCCCTCTACCAACTCTACCGGGACGGCCGTATCTCCCTGCAGGAAGCGCTGCAGAACGCCGATTCGGTGAACAACCTGCGCCTCAGGATCCAACTCGACGCGCCGCCCGGAGCAGAGCCATCCGACGGCAACGGCCTCACCCTGGCGTTGGAACCGGAACCGGAAGCCGAAACGCCGGATTGACTACGACGCGGTGGGCGTTGACTCCGGTGGATGCGCCTGCGGCTTATCCACCCTACAACTTATCTGCCTTACGTCTGCTTCAGCGATTGCAGCGCCCGTAGGCCGGATAAGCCGCACCGCGGCGCATCCGGCAATAAGGCAACTGCCGGCAACCAACACGCAGCCGCACTCAACCTCCCGGCCGCCAGCCGTTGGTGATCGGGTAACGCCGGTCGCGGCCAAAGGCGCGTTGGCTGACCCGCAACCCGATGGGTGCCTGACGGCGCTTGTATTCATTGAGATCCACCATGCGCAGCACCCGGTGGACATCCTCCGCCGGGAAACCCTGGGCGATGATGTCCACGGCGCTGGCATCCTGCTCGACGTAGAGTTCGAGGATACGATCCAGCACCGGGTAGGGTGGCAGAGAATCCTCGTCCTTCTGGTCCGGCGCCAGTTCCGCCGAGGGCGGCCTGGTGATCACCTCCTCGGGAATCGCCGGCGAGAGCCCGTTGCGATAGCGGGCCAGTTCGAACACCGTGACCTTGGGTACATCCTTGAGCACGTCCAGGCCGCCGGCCATGTCACCATAGAGGGTCGCGTAGCCGACCGCCATCTCGCTCTTGTTGCCGGTGGTGAGCACCAGCGAGCCCTTCTTGTTGGAGATCGCCATGAGCAGCATGCCGCGGGCGCGGGCCTGGAGGTTTTCCTCGGTCTTGTCGGCATCCAGGCCGGCGAACTCCTCGGCCAGCGCCGCCATGCTGGCGTCCACCACAGGCGCGATGTCGATGGTCCGATATCGCACTCTCAAGCGTTCCGCTTGCTCGCTCGCCAGATCCCGGCTGAGCTCGGAGGTATAGCGGTAGGGCAGCATCACCGCCTCGACCTGCTCCGTGCCCAGGGCATCCACCGCGATCGCCAGCGTGAGCGCGGAATCGATACCGCCGGAAAGACCGATCACCACGCCCCGAAAACCGTTCTTGCGCACATAATCGCGCACGCCCAACACCAGCGCCTGATAGACCGAGGCCAGCGGCTCCAGCGCCGGCGTGATCTGCTGGCGTGCTACTTCCGGGTGACCGTCGATCAGGTCGATACTCACCGGAAACACGCCCACCCTCATTTGCGGCGCCTGATAACAGACCGCGCCGCCGGCATCGACCAGCATGGAACCGCCATCGAAGATCAACTCATCCTGGCCGCCGACCTGGTTGACATAGACGATCGGCATCCGCCCTTCGCGCGCGCGCGCCGCCAGCACATCGTGGCGGCGCTCCTGCTTGCCGCGATGAAAAGGCGAAGCATTGAGATTGATCATCAGGCGCGCGCCCGCGCGGGCCGCACAAGCAGTGGGTTCCGGCCGCCAGATGTCCTCGCAGATGGTGATGGCGGTGGGCACACCGCAGAGATCGACCACACAGGGCGCATCGCCGGGGGCAAAATAGCGCTGCTCGTCGAACACTTGGTAATTGGGCAGACTCTGCTTGTAGTAGCGGGCGACCAACTGGCCATCGCGGATCACGCCGGCCGCGTTATAGAGCCGGTCACCCTCGCGCCACGGATAACCGAGCACCGCGACGATGCCGCTGCAGGCCGCCATTACCACCTGCAATCCGCGCTCGACGCGGGACTGCAGCGCCGGCCGCAACAACAGATCCTCGGGCGGATAGCCGATCAACGCCAGCTCGGGGAACACGGCGACCTGGGCACCGTGCCGATCGCGGGCGGTGCGCAACGCGGCGACGATCTGCTCCGCATTCCCCGGGATATCGCCGACCAGGGGGTTGAGTTGCGCCAAAGAGATAGTGAGCCGGTTCATGAAACTGAGACGCCGAGCAGCGGGAGAGCGGCCATTCTCGACTAAAATTTCATCACCCGCAAAACCGCCAGGAGACGCCATGGCAGATCGCCCCCGGGACGTTGGCGCCCAGACGAGCGGCGCAATCCGGCTCTACGCCCTGTACCGGATCGCCTTCTCTCTGCTGTTTCTCAGCCTGCTGCTGAGCGGAGCGGGCCGGGATCTGTTCGCCGCGCTGCACCTGCCGATGTACGCCAGCGGCACCTATCTGTTTGCGGCCGGCTCGGCGCTGTTCCTGCTCCATGCGCTGGCGCGCGGTTTCGTCCTCGGCGAGGCCGCGTTTTTCGCCCACCTGCTACTCGACGTTGCCGCCCTGGGGATCATCATCTCCGCCGGCGGCGGTCTCGCCAGCGGCTTTGCGCTGCCGATGGTCATCACCACCGCCTGTGCGGCCGTCGTGCTGCGCACGCGGCTGGGCCTGCTGCTCGCCGCCATCGCCAGCCTTACCCTGCTCACCCAGGAGGCAGCCCTGGGATTGCGCGGTGGCGAACCCAACCTGTTTGCCGCCGGGCTGCTGGGCGCGCTGCTGTTTGCCGTGGCGGTGGGCATCGGCCAGCTCAACAACAGGCTGCGCGATGCCCGGCGCCAGCAAGCGCTGCAGGCCGACGAAACCGCCCGTCTGGAACAGCTCAACGAGCGCATCATCCAGCGCATGCGCACCGGCCTGATGGTGATCAACCGGTCGGGGCAGATCGAACTCATCAACCAGGCCGCGGTCAGCCTGCTCGGCGGCCACCAACGCCAACGCCCCCTGGCGCCGCGCCAACTGCTCAGCGTCATTCCCGAACTCAACCAACTCTATCAGCGCTGGAAGATTTACCCGTGGCTACAGCCGCCGGTGTTCCATGCCGCCGGCAATGAAGTCCAACCCAGCTTTGCGCCGCTGGAGCAGGAAGGCGGCGGACGCTCGCTGATCTTTCTCGAAGACAATCGCGCCCAGGCACAGCGGGCGCAGCAGCTCAAACTCGCCTCCCTGGGCAAGCTGACTGCCGGCATCGCCCACGAAATCCGCAACCCCCTGGGCGCAGTCAGCCACGCCGCGCAACTGCTGCGCGAGACCTGCGCCCTGGATACCCAGACCGGCAGGCTCACGGAAATCATCATCACCCATACCGATCGCATCAACGACATCGTCGAAAACGTGCTCAAGCTGTCCCGCCAGCAACCGGCACAGGGCTCGCGTTTCGAGCTCCAGTCCTGGGTGCGCGAATTCGCCCGTGACCTGGAGGCACTGCCCGACGCCGGCGCCACCCTGGAAATCGACACCGGCGCGCCGGCAACCATCGAGTTCGACGCCACCCACCTCCAGCAGGTACTGGTCAACCTGCTCGACAACGCGCTGCGCCACAGCGAACAACACTGCGGCGTCCGCTGGGCGCGCATCCGCACCGACACCGACCCAGACAACGGTCGGCCCTGGCTGGAAGTCCAGGACCGCGGCGCGGGCATCACGGCGGTGCAGCGCGAACGCCTGTTCGAGCCCTTTTTCACCACCTCTCACAACGGCACCGGACTCGGCTTGTATATTTCCCGCGAACTTTGTGAAATGAACCATGCCACCCTGGAGTGCCGGGAAGGATCCGCCGCCCAGGGAGAAGAGCCCACGGGCGCCTGCTTCAGGATCGGCTTTGCCCATCCACACCGCCGTATCGAGCCCCACAGCAAATGACCGCTAACCCGCAGACAGCCAGAGTATCCGCGATGCGCAAAGCCCTCGTCATCGACGACGAACCCGATATCCGGGAACTGCTTACCATCACCCTCAATCAGCTCGATCTCCGCGTCACCACCGCGGCCAGCCTGCGCGATGGCATCGACGCGCTGAAACGCGATGCCTACGACGTCTGTCTGACCGACATGCGCCTACCCGACGGCGATGGCCTGGAATTGATCGATCATGTCCAGCTCAGGTACCCGGAACTCCCCGTGGCCATGATCACCGCCTACGGCAACACCGAGATCGCGGTACAGGCCCTGCAGCGCGGCGCCTTCGACTTCGTCTCCAAGCCCATTCAACTGCCGCGACTGCGCACCCTGGTGCACAACGCGCTGAAGCTGGCCAACGCGCATCCAAACGCGGAGCCCGAAGGCTTTCAGGACTTCGTCGGCGAATCCCTACCCATCCAGTACCTGCGCCGCCAGATCGCCCGGGTCGCGCGCAGCCAGGCGCCAGTCTGCATCCGCGGCCCCTCGGGCAGTGGCAAGGAAATCGTCGCCCGCTCCATCCACCGCGGCGGCGCCCGAGCCGACGCACCCTTTGTGCCCGTCAACTGCGGCGCCATTCCCGCCGAACTCATGGAGAGCGAGTTCTTCGGTCATATCAAGGGCAGCTTTACCGGCGCCCACCAGGACAAGCGGGGGCTGTTCGAGATGGCCGAAGGCGGCACCCTGTTTCTCGACGAAATCGCCGACCTGCCGCTGGCCATGCAGGTCAAGCTGCTGCGCGCCATCCAGGAAAAGACCATCCGCCGGGTCGGCGAGGGCAGCGAGATCCCGGTCGACGTCCGGATTCTCAGCGCCACCCACCGGGATCTCGAACAAGAGGTCGCCGCCGGCCGCTTCCGCCAGGACCTGTACTATCGGATTCACGTCATCGAGATCGCCGTGCCACCACTGCGCGAGCATGCCGAAGACATTCCGGCACTGGCCGATCATTTTCTCAAACGATTCAGCGACGAGGTCGGCGGCGAACCTCCGGTCCTCAGTGCCGCTGCGCTGGCGGTGCTGGAACAGTACGATTTTCCGGGCAATGTGCGCGAGCTGGAGAACATCCTGGAGCGCGCCTTCACCCTGTGCGAAAACCAGCGCATCGAGGTCCACGACCTGCGCCTGATGCCCACCGATATCGCCTCGCCCACCCCCTCACCCTTGCAGCCTGGACCGGCGGGCAGCGGCAATGTCGGCGAAAATGCAGCCGCACTGCCCACGGATGCGGAAATCGTCGCCGCCGGCAGCCTGGATGCCTGGCTGGACAACATCGAGCGCGCCGTGCTGGAGCGCACCCTGATGGCGACCCGCTGGAATCGCACCGCCGCCGCCGAGCGGCTGGGCATCACCTTTCGGCAAATCCGCTACAAGCTGAAGAAGCTGGGCATCGACTGACGCCCGGGCGATGCCTCGAGGGAATGGCGGATACGCTGCGCTTATCCATTGCCCTACGAGGACGGCGGTGGACGTCTGGACGTCTGGACGTAAGGTGGATAAGCCGCAGGCGCATCCACCGAAAGGTCGCGGAATGATTTGCCGGCACGTGCCTTCGGGACGGGCAGGAGGCCCGCCAAGGCTGGTCGGCAACACTGCAACTCCAATTGCTATGCGGCGGGATCGGTGGCGTGTAGGCTCCTTTGTACAACCCGCCTTTTCCGGAGCCCGACATGGCCTGCTTCCTTTCATGAGCGCGGTGGATGCTCCGCTACTCGCAACCGATGAACCAACCCCCTGGCGCATCGAGCGGGCGGAAGGCCGGTCTCCCTGGTTGCTGATTTGCGATCACGCGGGCAGGCGGATCCCCGGACGCCTGGGCACGCTCGGCCTGGACCCGACGGCGCTGGCCAGCCATATCGCCTGGGACATCGGGGCGGCGGCGGTGGCTTCCGGACTGGGCGCGGCGCTTGATGCCACCGTGATCCTCCAGCCGTATTCCCGGCTGGTGATCGACTGCAACCGACCGCCGCACAGCAAGGATGCCATCGTCGACCTCAGCGAACGCACGACGATTCCCGGCAATCAGGGCGTTACCCCCGCCGCTGCCGCCGCTCGCGAGCGGGAGATCTTTACGCCCTATCATGCGCGCATTTCCGCATTGCTGGATGCGCGCGTGCAGCGGGGACAACCGACCCTGTTGCTCGCCCTGCACAGCTTCACTCCGGTGTATCTTGGCGTTGCGCGGCCATGGCATGTCGGCGTGCTCTACAACCGCGATGCGCGCCTGGCGCACATACTGGCCCGGGCATTGCTTGATGAAGGGGATCTCGTGGTGGGCGACAACCAGCCCTATGCGGTCAGCGATGAGACGGACTATTCGATTCCGCGTCATGGCGAGGCGCGCGGCCTGGCGCACGTGGAGCTGGAACTTCGTCAGGACCTGATCGCTGATGCGGCCGGGCAGGCGGCATGGACTCAGCGCCTGGCGCGCCTGCTGCGCCCGATCGAGCGTACACTGGGCGCCTCTCATAACCGCTAGCCGCGGCGCCAATCATGCGCACCAACCTGCGCCGCTTCGGCGCCGGCTTGCTATCCATTTCCTGCATGCGTGAGCGCGACCGCGCGATCGCCCAAGGGAGGACGCCATGCAAATTCGCCTGGGTTACGACATCGTCTACCAATGCCCGCAGCCGACGCCCATGATCATTACGCTCAACGTGCACTACACGCGCGCTTCCGACCTCGTGCGCCCCGACCAGATGCACACCGATCCCTGGGTGCCGATGAGCATGTATCGCGATGGCTTCGGCAACTGGTGTACGCGCCTGGTGTCACCGGCCGGGCGCATCCGGTTGAGCGCCGATGCGGTGATCAATGATCGCGGCACACCGGACCCGGTATTCCCGGAGGCGGAGCAGCATCCGGTACAAGACCTGCCGGAAGAAACCCTGATTTATCTGTTGCCGAGCCGCTATTGCGAATCGGATCTGCTGTCCGATACGGCCTGGCAACTCTTTGGCCAGACCCCGCTGGGGTGGCCGCGCGTGCAGGCCGTCTGCAATTTTGTCCACAACCACATCCAGTTCGGCTACGAACATGCCCGGCCCACGAAAAGCGCCTGGGAGGTCTTCAATGATGGCCGCGGCGTATGCCGCGATTATGCCCATCTCGCCATCGCCTTCTGTCGCAGCCTCAACATTCCGGCGCGATACTGCACCAACTATCTGGGCGACATTGACGTACTGCCTGTGGTGTCGCCGATGGATTTTGCCGCTTCGATGGAAGTCTTCCTGGGCGGTGCCTGGCACAGCTTCGACCCGCGCAACAACCAACCGCGCATTGGCCGGGTGCTGATCGCCCGCGGCCGTGATGCCGCCGACGTGGCAATCACGACGACCTATGGTCCGCATGCACTGGAGAGTTTCAGGGTCTGGACGGACGAGGTCGTGATGACTTGAGATGGCCCCCGCCAGCAAGAAGGCAGGCGAATGCAGGAAACAAGACCTCGCTCCCTGTTTGTGGTGGGTGCGCTGCGCTGACCCACCCTGCACGTCGGCATTCCCGCGAACCTGCCTTTGGGGTCGCAGTTCGCGCTGTCTCGGGAACCCATCAGGATGAGAATGGCCAAAGCCTGTACACACGAATACCGTTGGAGGCCTCCCATGGCGCGCCCCGGTTCTCACAGGCCGCAGGCTACCACTGCAAATGATCCTGGCGCAGATTCCTTTCCGGCGTCCGATCCCCCCGCCGGGTCCCCGGTGCTTGGGGTCGGAGCCCCGGCACACGACAATGCCCGGCGGCAGGCCGGCATCGATGCTGCCGTGGAGGAGTCGTTCCCGGCTTCGGATCCACCGGCCGCCGGGCCGGTGGGCGGCGTTGGCGCTCCCCGGCGCCCGAAGCCCAGCTGAGCCCAGCACCCCGATGCGGCGACTGTGGCGAGGGCAATGGCTTCGGGCTGTTGTGGAACTACAAGCTGCTCGATGACGGCCAGCATATCGTCAGAGCCTTTGCGGACGGTGCGCAATGTGCCAGCGCCAACTCGGTGCTGCGCCCGGACTAGTGGGCCACGCGGCTAATTAGGTAACACTCAGAGCCACTGTGCTGGTGCGAATCAAGGCGCGTTTCGCAGGGAATGGTTGTTCCCTTGCCAAGAAACGCAACGCCGAGTCGCGCCAGCACAGTGGCTCCCGGAGGGCCGCCGCGCAAGCGCCGT
>Ga0209347_1004221_pt1 | contig 15276 bp, 9 predicted proteins | sample AutmiccommuBRH23_FD_187382 | JGI IMG/M metagenome (GOLD analysis project Ga0209347, IMG submission 187382) | Deep subsurface microbial communities from Mt. Terri, Switzerland - Autotrophic microbial communities BRH/23 (SPAdes) (version 2) | ecosystem: Environmental > Aquatic > Deep subsurface >... | reverse complement strand
GGACTCCGGTGTCGGCCACCGCGCTAGCCATCAAGTGTCGGAACAGGGTACCGATGCGGTGGTGATCGTCGAGAAGACGCTCGCGCCAGTCCGGGTCGAGATACTCCCAAGGCAGTGCGTCTTCCTCTTCGCCGAAGTGCGGCGCCAGCGCCTCCGACCAGTAGCGCGCAAAACGCAGTCGGATGTCGGACCAGTGACGGGCCAACCCATGACCTTCTGCGTCGGCCAGGGCAACCAGGCGATTCGCATAACGAAGGGCCAGATGATGGTCGCGGCTCAAGGGCCGCAGCGATTCATGCCGCTGCACTGCCGGCTCCTCGTGGGTGCACATGTCCGATGGTAACGCACCGGCGCCTGTCCGGCGCCCGACGATCGGTTTGCCCCTTGCAAGCAGTGGTTATCGCTGCGCTGTCCCGGCGGCGCAGCCGGGTGCGTTGCAGCAACGGGGGTGTCGGCCATACTGTCAGTAGACAATTGCACGATCATCTCCCCTCAGCGGGCGTATCGGCGTCGTGCAGTTCGGGCTTCCAAGGAGGGAGCAACGTATGCAGCCCGTAGACCGCCAAGGCGGCGAACGTCCCGTGGCGTTGGCGGCGAGCGCCTTCGAGGCGCTGTTCAGCCAGGGCCCCGCGGGTATGTTGATCGTCGCACGCGACCTGCGGATCCTGGATGCCAATCCACGAGTGCGCGAGTACTTCGCGCTGCCGGAAACGGAGGCCGCCGAACCCTACCTGATCGAGGAAACGGCGCCCCCCTTTCCTGACCTTCGGCAGATGCTGGAGCAGATGTTCGACGCCGGGGCGCCGGTTCTGACCCGGGTGCTGCGTACCCGCGGGTCGGAGCCGGAAGACGACGGGTTCTGGGAATGCAGCGCACTGCCATTGTCGCGCACCGCGCACCACGATGGCGGCGCGCTGGTGGTGGTGCGCGACATCGGGGACCGCAAGCACATGGAACGCCGCCTGCGCGAGAGCCAGGCACGGCTGCTGACCGCGCTGGCGGCCTCCCACGCGGGCACCTTCGGCAAACGCCTGGCGGCGGGCGCTGTGGACGTCGACCAGGCGTTTCGCCAATTGTGGAGCTTTCGCCCCGACGAAGTCCTGGACATCCCCACGGTGGCGGCGCGCATTCACCCGCAAGACCGCGAGCGCGTACTTCGCACCCTGGCGTGCGCCGACCGCGACGGCGGTGCCTTCGACCTGGAGTACCGCATCTGCGCGCCCGATGGGACGACGCGCTGGTTGGTGGAAAAGGGACTGACCCAGGGCGAGCCGCCCGAGCGCACCCTGATCGGCGCCTGCGTGGACATCACCAGGCAGAAGCAAGCCGAGCAGGCGCTGCGGGACGCCGACCGGCGCAAGGACGAGTTCCTGGCCATGCTGGCCCACGAGCTGCGCAACCCCCTGGCGCCCATCCGCAACGTGGTCGACGTACTCGCCCTGCGCCCCGAGCCCCTGTCCGAAACCGGCCGCTGGGGAATGGGCGTGATCGACCGCCAGGTGCGGCAACTGACCCGGCTCGTGGACGATCTGCTCGACCTCAGCCGCATCAGCAGCGGGCGCGTGCACCTGCATCCCGAGATCCTGGACATGCGCAGCGTGGTGCGCTCCGCACAGGAGAACATCGGCCCGCGGATCCAACAGAAGGCGCTCACGCTGCAGGTGGCCACCCCCGAACAGCCGGTGCTGGTGTTCGGCGACTCCGCCCGTCTGCTGCAGATCGTGGAGAACCTGCTGGACAACGCGGTCAAGTTCACCGAGTCCGGCGGGCGACTGACGGTTTCCCTCCACCCCGAACCGAATGCCGCGGTCCTGGAGGTGGCGGACACGGGTATCGGCATCGACCCGAAGCTGCTGCCCGAGGTGTTCGATCTGTTCCGCCAGGCCGACCAGTCTCTGGCGCGGCCTTATGGCGGGCTCGGCGTCGGGCTCACCCTTGTCCAGCGCCTGGTTGCGCTGCACCACGGATCGGTACGGGCGCAGAGCCCGGGCCTCGGCCACGGCAGCACCTTCGTCATCGAGCTGCCCCTGGCAGCGGCTGCCAACGACCACGATCGGGCGGCGCCGCGCCATGCGCCCGCCCCCGGCCTTCAGGCGTTGATCGTCGATGACAACTGCGATGCCGCCGACGCGCTGCGCTCACCTCTGGAGTCCATCGGCCACAACGCCCGCTGCGCCTACGACGGCGCCCATGCGCTTGCGGCGGTGCAGAGCGAGCGTCCCGACGTCGTCTTGCTGGACATCGGACTCCCGGACATGGATGGCTTCACCGTGGCCGAACAGCTGCTGGCACGCTACCCGGGCCTTCCGCTGGTGGCGCTCACCGGCTTTGGCCGAGAGGAGGACCGCGCCCGCTGCATCGCCGCGGGATTTGCCGAGCACTTGATCAAGCCCGTGGATGTCAGCGAGCTGGAACAAACCCTCGCCCGCGTCGCCCCACCCCAACCGCTGACCGTCTAAGCCGTCGCGCTCTCCGGCGCCGTGGCTCGGCGTTCGACATACCCGGTTTCGTCCCAGGCGTCCCAACGGCGAGCGCTCGCCGCACGCGCGAAGGGGCATGCGAGCAGGTGGTGAGCACCTCCTGCGCGGCGCCGATGGCCCGCACAGGAGATGTTTACGGAGAAACGGGCGGCTACGTCTGGTCCACGGCTTCTTCCCGGGGCCAATGGCGCACGGAGCGGCAGGCGGCGATGAAGCCATCGGCACTGTCCGGGCCGGTCAGCTCCACGCAGCCCTCGTCCAGCAGCTCGGCGATGCCGGCCTTCTCCAGCAGCGGCCTGGCGCCGGCCACGTAACCGATGAATTTGCAATGGGCGAAGGCGTCGGTGACGAAGTCCTTGGCGGCGGCATCCTTGGCCAGGGTCTGGGCACCGTCCCCGGACAGCAACAGCACCACGGCGTCGTAGAGCACCGAGGGCCCGCCGTCCACCTTCTGGTCGCCGGGAATCTTCTTGCCCTTGCTGTCCTTCACGCCCCCAACCTGGGGCGCCACCACCTCCAGCAGCGCGCCTTCCTTCTCCACCGCTGCGCGCAGGGCGGCGAACAGGTCCGCGTCGGCGCCGTCGCTCACCAGGATACCCAGCTTGCGGCCCTTGAAGCTCTGGGGTCCGTTCTTGATGATGCTGAGCGCCGGGGATTCCTTCAGGTCGGTGCGTGTGGGCATGGCCGCCTCCGCCGGTTCGGGCATCGTGTCCAGACCCAGGCCGCCGGCCACAGTGTTGGCCAGTCCCTCGTCGATGTTGAGCAGGTGGGCGACCATGCGCTCGCGAATCTCCACGCGCTCACACTTGCTCAGCTCAAACACCAGAGCATCACCGATGTGCTTCTGCTCCACCGAGGTCTGGCTGATATAGAACTGCCGGGCCTGGCTGTAGTGATCGGCGAACGTCTCGGAGCGTACCCGCAGTTTGTCGCCGCTCACCGGCGCCGGGAAGCTGGTGAACCCCTTTTCCGGATTCTCCCGCGGCCCGGCCGGATCCCAGCTGTTCGGCTCGTAGTTGACCCGCCCCTTGGGGTTCTCCATCGCCATGTGCCCGTCCTGCTGGAAGTGGCGCACAGGGCATTTTGGCGCGTTCACCGGAATGTACGTGAAGTTGGGACTGCCCAGGCGCTTGAGCTGCGTGTCGAGGTAGGAGAAGTTGCGCCCCTGTAGCAGCGGGTCTTCCGAGAAGTCGATGCCCGGCACGATGTTCTGGGTACAGAACGCCACCTGCTCCGTCTCGGCGAAGAAGTTGTCCACCACCCGGTCGAGCACCATGCGCCCGACGACGCGCACGGGAACCTCCTCTTCGGGAATGATCTTGGTGGCATCCAGCACATCGAAGTCGAACTTGTCGGCGAAAGCGTCGTCGAAGATCTGCAGGCCGAGCTCCCATTCGGGAAAGTCGCCCTTGGTGATCGCGTCCCACAGGTCGCGGCGATGGAAATCCGGGTCGGCGCCGTTGATCTTCACCGCCTCGTTCCACATCACGGACTGCAGCCCGAGCTTGGGCTTCCAGTGGAACTTCACGAACGTGGACTTGCCCGCCGCGTCGACCATGCGGAACGAGTGCACACCGAAGCCTTCCATGAACCGGAAGGAGCGCGGGATGGCGCGATCGGACATGATCCACATGACCATGTGCATGCTTTCGGGAGTGAGCGAGATGAAGTCCCAGAAGTTGTCGTGGGCGGTCTGCGCCTGGGGAAAGCCGCGATCCGGTTCCTGCTTGGCGGCGTGAATGATGTCCGGGAACTTGATGGCGTCCTGAATGAAGAACACCGGGATGTTGTTACCGACGATGTCCCAATTGCCTTCCTTGGTGTAGATCTTGACCGCGAAGCCACGCACGTCCCGCGCCAGGTCGAACGAGCCCTTGTTCCCCGCCACGGTGGAGAAGCGCACGAACAGGGGCGTCTTCTCGCCCTTGCGTTGAAAGATGTCGGCGCGGGTGATGTCGGAGAGGGATTCGAGGGTTTCGAAGTAGCCGTGGACCCCGAACCCGCGCGCATGGACCACGCGTTCCGGGATGCGTTCGTGGTCGAAGTGGAAGATCTTCTCCCGGAAGACCTGGTCCTCGATCAGCGTCGGCCCGCGAGCGCCCGCCCGCAGGGAGTTCTGATCGTCGGAAATCGGCGCGCCTTGCTGAGTGGTCAGGGTATCGGCGTCGCCGGAGGCATGCTGGTGCACTTCGCCAGCCTTGCCGCGGCTGGCGTCCTTCCTGGAAACTTTCTTTGCCATGGGAGTTCCTCTCCGGTGGTCTGCCGGCCGCGACCGGCTGTGAATACAACCCCGATGGATAGATCAGCCGCGGCATCGACACAACCGCGCCTGGAGCCGGGTTGCGGCGGTTTGCATGGGGACACTGCGAAACGATTCGAAACCGTGTATGGACCCTCGGCTTCAGCCGCAGTCTTGACCGCTGCGAATGGCGACGGGGGAAAATGATGAAGTGCGGAGCGCGCCGCGCCGCGCCTCCGAAGTCCGCCGGTCGGCCGCCGAATCAGGCGAGAATGACGATCGCCGCCGCCAGGACATAGACCGAAAGGATCAGGGCGCTCTCGAAGCCGATGCGCCCCACCCCGAATGGCTCTCTGCGCACCATACCCAACAACAGTATCCCGGTCATGAGGATGGTCACCAGCCCCCAGACCACCTGCACCGAGGTGATGTCGTGGTAGATGGAACCGCCGGGATAGGTGGCATCCGCGGCGGCGATCACCAGCATGTTGAAGCAGTTGGTACCGACGATATTGCTCACCGCCAGTGTGAGCGCCCCCTGGCGAATTGCGGCAATGGTGGTGACCAGCTCCGGAGAGGAGGTGGCGATCGCGGTGAACAGCCCGCCGGCAACACCGTCCGACAGCGGCGTCAGGGCAGTGATCACCTTCGCCATTTCCATCAGTATCCAACCGGCGGCGGCAGTGACGGCCGTCAAGGCGCCGAAGGCGAGCCAAGGCCTGAGGAGGCCGCCTTGGGGCCGGGATGTGGGTGTGTCCTGCACGGTTTGCGCCGTGCGCCTCGGGAACCACATTGGCCGTTCGTGGGAGCTGCGCACCAGACTGAGGCCGAACAGATACGCCACGGCGATCAGCGGGGTGGCCGGGTGTATCCCCCAGAGGGTCACTACGGGGGAGGTCATGGCGATGAGGGGAATCGCCAGCAGCACGATCAGCAGCGCCGCCTGCATGAGGTTCGGGGAGGAAGCGGCCGCGTGTTCCAGGTTCGCCTTGCGGTAGACGATATCGGCGATGCCGAGGAAGGCCAGATTGGCCGCCATACTGCCCATGACGTTGCTCATGGCCAGTTCGGGCCGACCGGCGAGGGAGGCGCTGAGTGTGGCGGCGAAATCCGGCAGCGAGGTAGCGCCGGCCAGCAGCAGGGTGCCGATCAGAGCCTCGCCGAGGCCGGTTCGGTCGGCGAGTTCGTCGGCGAAACGCGCCAGGTAGGTGCCGGCAACGATGATGACCAAAGTGGCCGCCGCGAACACGCCAATGCTCACGCCCAGGGATTCAGGCACCGAGTGTCACCCGCGTGGGGTCTGTGCCGTGCGCCACCCCCACAGGTCACCGACCGGACTGTTGCCGGCGCACCGGAGGCTCCGCGGGCCGGGGGGGAGGAGGTGCTTCCTCAGCCTCGACCGCCGGCCCGGCCGCGGCGCGCGCCGTCGCCGGGGAAGCCGTGCGCCAGCCGAGCACCATGACCGTCAGCGCCGGGAGGAAAGTCAGCGTCACGACGGCCGTGCCGAGCAGGCCGAACAGCACGATGATACCGACACCGCGGTAAAGCTCGGTCCCCTCGCCCGGCAGCAGCACCAGAGGCGCGAGTCCGCACACGGTGGTCAGCGTGGACATGGCGATCGGCCGCAGCCGGGTCTCCACCGCATCGCGCACCGCCGCCCGAGCCCCCATGCCTGCGTTGCGGACATTGGTCATGGCCTGGTGCACGATCAGGATCGGGTTGTTCACCACCGTGCCCATGAGGATCAGGAAGCCGAGCATGGAGATCATATCGAAGGACTGATGAATGGCGGGCAGGCCCGCCAACGGCGCCAGGGCACCGAGCGCATTGAACAGCCACAGCCCGACGATGCCGCCCGCCACGCCCAGGGGGATGGTGATCATGATCAGCAGCGGATAGCCCCAATGGGTGAAGATGGCGACCAGCAACAGATAGATGATCACCAGCGCGACGATGTAATTGTCGAACAACGCCGCGCGCGTCGCCTGAAGTTGATCGCTGGCTCCGGAGATGTCCAGGCCGACCCGGGTGGGGATTGCGCCGGTCTCGCGCAGATGGTCGACCAGCTGTTCGCGCACCAGCTCCACGCCGGTTTCCAGTGCCACCTCCGGCGGCGGGATGATGTTCAGGGTCACCGTGCGCCGGCCGTTCAGGCGCCGGATGGTGCTGGTGTCCACGGTTTCGACAATGCGGGCGATGGACGAGAGCGGCACCCGCGCGCCGGTCGGGGTGTAGATCGGCAGCTGGGAGAGCTGATCGAGATCGGCCGCCGTCCCGACGTTGCTGTAGACGTAGATGTCGATCTTGTCGTCATCCAGGAAGAACTCGTCGACGAAGGCGCCGTCGGTAAGCGCAGCCACCGCGAAGCCCACATCCTCCGCGTTCATTCCGACCTCCGCTGCCCGGTCCCAGTCGGGGAGGATCTCCACCAGCGGCTGCGACAGCGACAGCGCCGAGGGCTCGGATTGGATTCGCGGCTGGTCGAACACCTCTTCGGCGCGGCGGTAGGCGACCGTCGCCGCATCGTAGACGTCGGCCAGGTTGGGCCCGGAGATGTCGAGGTTGATGCTGCGCGTGCCGCCGTCGTTGCTGGTGATGATGGAGCCGCGGGAGGCGAAGGCGCGCATCCCCGGATACTGCTCGTACTTGCGCTCGAGCGCCTTCATCAGCGACTCGATATGACGCGGCTCCTTGGGCTGGGCGATGATGCGGATGCGCTGGGGCTCGATGTTCATGTTGATGTAGGCGATGGCCGGCACTTCGGCCTCGCCGGCGTCGAAGCGCTCCGGCGACTGCTCCACGAACGGCAGCAGATACTCCTGCAGCTCCCGGCCGATACGGGCCATGGTCTCGAGATTGTAGCCGGGCGGGGCGTTCATGGACGCGAACACCTTGGGCTCCTCGCCTTCCGGCAGATATTCCGCCGGGGGCGTCAGCCAGACGATGACCCCCAGGCTCGCCGCCGCGGTTGCCGTGATGATCGCGATGCGGCGGCCGCGCCCGTCGATGAGCCAGTAGATGGCGCCCAGCACCCGCCGACGCACCGGACCGTCGGGCGCGCTGCCGGCATTGTCGGAACGAAAGCGCAGCCGCGCCGAGGCGGTCGGGACCACGGTGATGGCCACCAGCATGGAAACCAGGATGGAGGCCGCGATGGCGATGGCGATATCCGAGTAGAGCTGCCCGGCCTCCTCCTGGATGAACACGATGGGTATGAACACCAGCACGGTGGTGAGCGTGGAGGCCAGCACCGCCGGCCACACCTGGCGCACGCCTTCGACCGCAGCGCGAAACCGCTCCAGGCCACGCCTTCGCGCCAGCTCGATGCTCTCGAGCACCACGATGGTATTGTCCAAGGTCATGCCGATGGCGAAGGCCACACCGGCCAGGGAGATCACATTGACGGTGCGCCCCCCGATCAGGAGTCCGAGAAAGGCGGCAATCGTGCAGATCGGAATGCCCATCACGCCGACCAGGGTGGCGCGCCCGGAGCGCAGGAACAGGAACATGACCAGGCTGGCGAAGATGGCGCCGATGGCCAGGTTCTTCCAGACGTTGAACACCGACGCCTCCACGTAGCCGACGTCGTCGGCCACCAGGCGCATGAACATTCCGGCCGGGTTCAGCACCTGCTCGTTGATGGCGTCCATCTCGGGCATCATCGCCCGTTTGATGTCGATGACGTTGGAGCCGGTCTGGCGCCGCACCGACAGGCCGATGACCGGCTGGCCATCGGTATACGAAAGCCGGCTCAGGGCCGAGTGGTCCAGGCGCAAATCGGCCACGTCGCCGAGCCGGATGATGGAATCGCCGCGCCGAGCCAGCACCAGCGCGCGCATCTCGTCCAGGTCCTGGAAGCGGCCGATGGTGCGCAGCAGGTAGCGGCGCTTGCCCGACTCGATCTCGCCGCCGGAGACATCGCGGTTGCGGGCCTGCACCGCGCGGCGCACGTCGGCGACGGTCAGATCCCGCTGGGCCAGGCGGGAGGGGTCGAGCAGGATCTGCACCTGACGCTCCGCCCCGCCCCAGACGCGCACCTCCGAGACGCCGGGAACGCTCTCCATCCGGGTGCGGACGTTGTCTTCCAGGAAGTCCTTCATCAGGTCCATGTCGAGCCCGCGGGGATTGCCCGACAGGGGCGAGACGCGGAAGAACATGAACGCGTTGGCGGAAAAGGACGTGGCGTAGACGCGCGGCTCGTCCACGTTCAACGGGTACGAGGGCACCTGGTTGAGGGCATTGTTGACGTGGATGAGCGTCTCGTTCAGGTCCACGCCGAAGGGGAACTCCAGCTCGATCTCCGCCTGTCCGAACGAGGCCTGGGCAGTGATCTGCTGCAGGGACGGAATGGTGCGCAGGTATTCCTCCTGCTCGATCAGGATCTCCTTTTCCACGTCCTGGGGCGTGGCGCCGGGCCAGGAGGTACGCACCGTCACCGTGCGCACCTCCAGGTCGGGGATCATCTGCACCGGGATCCGCAAGGCGGCGACCACGCCGAGCACCGCGACGATCAGCACCGCGACCGTCATCAGCGTGCCGCGTTGGACGATGCGCTCGAACATGGGCGTTTCCCCAGCCGGGCGGCGCGCCTAGTCGGCGCCCCGCACCTGCACCCGCTGCCCTTCCTGCAGGGCCTCGTTGCCGGCCGTCACCACCCGCGCGCCCGGCTGCAGACCCTCCGTGACCTCGACCTGGCCGGCGAACCCGAGCCCGGTCCGAACCTGGCGTTCGGTCACCGTCGCGTCCTTGCCATCGCGGTTCACCAGCCACACAACGACACGGCCGTCCGGATAGCGCAGCAGCGCATCCCGCGGCACCACCACGCCTCGCCGACTGGTATGCAGGCGCAGCACGCCATGGGCCGACATGCCCGGCGTGACGGCAACCGCCTCGTCCTCGAGGTGGGCCCGCAGCAGGAACGTGCGGGCGCTGGGGTCGTTCACCGGCACGATGGCGCCGATGCGCGCCTCCAGGCGCCGCTCCGAGGCAGCACCGAGGATCACGTCCAGGCGGGTATCGGCATCGATGCGGGGAAAGTATTGCTGCGGCACCCGAAAGTCGATGCGCAGACCTTCGGTTGCGATGAGCTCCAGCACCGCGGTTCCCGGCTCGACCCACTCCCCCGCTTCGGTGAGCCGGCGGCTGATCACCCCCGCGAACGGCGCGACCACCTCGTGGCGGCGCAGGCGTGCCGCCTGGCGCTTCTGCTCGGCATCGAGCCTTGCCAGTGCGGCGGTGTCGACTTCCACTTCGGCCTCCAGAGAGCGAAGTTCCGTGGCGGCGATGCTCTGCTGCGCCCTGAGCTCGCTGGCTTCGGCCAGCCGGCGTCGGGTGTCCCCCAGCTCGGCGCGCGCCTGGGCCGTGGCCGCCCGGGCCGCCTCCAGGGCGAGGGTTTCCAGCTCCCGATCCAGCGTGACCAGCACCGCGCCCGCCTCCACCCGGTCGCCGACCTCGACGTTCACCGCTTCCACCAGCCCGGCGATGGCCGTGGAGACCTGGGCCACGCGGGGCGATGTCACGGTACCCGTCAGGGGGACCTCCTCGATGATAGGCGCATCTTCGGCCGTGCCCACGCCGACCCGCGGCGCGGCGGGTTGCGCCAGCGCCACGGCGGCGCCCAGCAGCGTCGCGACGAAGACCGCCGGCCCCCTAGCGATGATGCTCATGGTTTCCTTTCGATGCCCGGGCCGCGCGGGGATGCGCCCCGAACGCTCCACGTTACGGACATCCAGCCGGCGAATCCAGCGCCCGGGGACGGCTGCGCCGCGATAGGGCGCGCCCCGGAGCCGACGCCACCACGCACGCGATGCGCCCACGGGCCCGACGAAGCGTCCGAAAACTTTACACGCTGCAAATCCCCTGATCAGTTGGGGCTTATTTCTGCTCGGGTTTTTGCCCCCGGCACTGTAATTGCTTGAGGGTGCGCAGGTCGATCCAAACCAGCGAGGACGTCATGCACACCATCCGCAGGGGCTACCCATTGGTCGGCGTGCTTGCCGTCATGATGCTGTGCTCACCGGCCCACGCGGTAGTGCTCAGCGACGCGCTGGTCTTCTCGTCCAACCCCGAGGGCCAGGACTACAACGGTCTGATCTGGAATACCGCCGGAAACCCACCGGATCTGGCCGATCGCTGGAATCTGTATTTCTCCTCCAGCACCGACATCGACAGCCCGGCGTTTCTCAACGACGGCAACGCCGATGCGACGGTCTCGCTCGCCCTACCACTCGATCCAGGACTGCACCGGTTCGGCATGTACGCCGAGGCGGCCGGAGCCCACACCGACCATTTCACCATCGGGCTGTTCTTCGCCGGGAACCGCAGTGCGCCGCAGATCTCGGCTGCAGCGCCGGTGAACGGCTCGCCCTTCGATTTCGTGGTGGCCACCCATTCCGACGCCCTCGGTCTGCTGGCCTCGGACGGCACCGTGGCCAACGCAGGCGCCCTTAGCTTCGTCGTGGACGGCCTGCGGGTCACCCTGGTGGAGTACTTCTTCTCGACCGATGTCGGCGCGCACCCCGATCTGGTCTGGTCTCACAACCAGCGCCACGACTATGGGCCGAGCCCCGCGGGGCGCGACTTTTACGGTCAAATCGCCCTGCAGGTGAGCGCCGTCCCGGTGCCCGGCACGGCGCTGCTGCTGCTCGGTGGACTGGTGCCCTTGGCGATGCGCAAGGTCGGACGCCGGCACTCGGCGCCCTAGGTCGCGCGGTAGGCGCGTATCGCAATCTCCGCCGCCAGGGCGGACGTCACGGTAGCGGCACCACACTCTAGCGGGTGCGCCGCAGCATGGTCGGCGCCATGCCTGGGCGGATCATCACATCCTGCGGGTTGGATATGGGGCGGCCGCTCGGGCCGCCCGCAGTTCACCATCGGTCATTGCTCAGCGTCGGCGACCGTGCCAATCGGCTTGCAGTCGGACATGCAACGCTCGGCCTTCGTGTCGGGGCGATCGTCCTCGATAAAGGCGTCACGGTTCGGCATCTCGATGGTGGGCATCGTCTGCGCATTCATAGTGAAGTCCGCCTCGATCAGACCGTTGAGGTGATAGATGTAGGCCGACACTGCATAGACGTCGTCATTGGACAGAGAATGGGGACGGTCCAGGGGCATTGCGCGGCGGGTATAGTCGAACAGGATCGGCGCATAAGGATACATGCTGCCTGGCGTCAGCTTGCGCGGCCGCTCGGTCATGCTGCCGATGCCGCCGACCATGGAACCGTACATGGAGCCACCCTCCGCCTTCTCCCCGTGGCAGGCGATGCACTTCTCCTGATACACCTTCTCTCCTTCGCTCACCGTCCCTTCTCCAGGCGGGAGTCCCTTGCCGGTCGGGGCCTGGATGTCGATGTCCCATTCCGACAGTTCCTGTTCGCTGATCTCCTGGCCGAAGGCCACACCGTCGGGGCGCTCAGGGAGGCTGCCCGCGGCGGCCGGGAGGGATGCAAGTGCGAGAGTCAGCCCCGCCGCCAGGACAAGACGCAGATCAGGCGATGGCATTCTTCACCTCCCCGCTTTCGCTGACAGCCCAGGGGAACACCCCATTGTGGTGCTGAACGAAACCCACGATCTCGCGGGCCCGAGCGAGCTCCTCCACGGTGGGCTGCACGTAGCCGGTCGTGTCGACCGCGCGGCTGGCGATCTTCGCCGGCCCCCCTTCCCAGTTCCAGGCATAGCGGAATCGGGTCAGGCACTTGTCCAGCACCGGTTCTTCCAGCTTGGCCTCGCGCCAGGTGCGGCCACCGTCGACTGTCACGTCCACGTTGGTGATCTTGCCCTTGCCCGACCAGGCGAAACCCTGGATCTCGTAAAACCCGGGGCCCTGGAGCGCCATGCCGCCCGAGGGATTGGTGATCACCGACTTGCAGTCCATGTCCATGCTGAACTGACGCCACTTGCCGTCGGGCATGGGATCCGTGTAGCGGGCCGTCTCGCCGCGCACGTGCCCGGGCGCGTCGACCACCTTGATGCGCCGCAGCCACTTCACGTTGGTGTTGCCCTCCCAGCCGGGGATGATGGCGCGCAGCGGGTAGCCTTGCTCCGCCCGCAACATCTCGCCGTTCTGGCCGTAGGCGATCAGGACGTCGTCCATGATCTTCTCTATGGGAATGGAGCGCAGATGGCCGGAGCCGTCGGCGCCCTCGAGCATCGCCCACTTGCCCTCGGGCTTCACACCGGCCTCGTCCAGCAGCCAGGCCAACGGGATGCCGGTCCACTGACCGCAGGACAGCAGCCCATGACTCTGTTGTACCGTGGTGGCCTTCGCCTCGCCCCAGTCGGTGAGGGTGTTTCCAGAGCACTCGAGAAAATGGAACCGGGACACAGACGGGTAGCGCATCAGATCGCTCATGGTGAACAGCAGCGGTTTCTCCACCAGTCCGTGAATGGCCAGCCGGTGCTGTTCGGGATCGATCTCGGCAACGCCGTTGTGGTGGCGCTCGAAGAACAGGCCGTTGGGTGTCACGATGCCCACCTGGTGCTGCAGGGGGGTCATGCTCCAGTCGGACTGGTTCTGCTTGTTGACGAACACGTCGCTCCGGCGGCGGCGGACGTGATCCTCATACTTGATGGGCATGCCGTAATCGGTTTCGGGGATCGGCCGTCCCATCTTCTTGTTGCTCTCCGGAACCGGCAGTTTCTCGGCCCGCGCCACGGACAGGCCCGCCGCCCCCGTGGCGACCGCAACCCCTGCCACCATCGCGCTGCGGCGCAGAAACTCACGTCGGCCCGGTGACTGGGGCGACGAAGCAGTCTGTTGCATGGGGTTGGACGTTGGGTGGGCCGGCAGTTGGGAGTCGATTTCGGGCGGGGCGCCCAAGTTGGAAAGGTGAACTTTAGGGCCGGAAACATCGCGGGTGATGGCCATGCGATCCTCCTAATATTCTAATGTGCGTTGGGCACACCAGTACAAGGAATGTAGAAGCAGCTACTGGGAAGTCAATCACGCGGATAGACCTGCTGGAGTGACGCGACGCATCGGCTTGTGAGACACTGCGCTCGCTACCCTCCCGTGGGATTCGAACCCGGCAGCAAGAGGTCCTGCATGAACATCACCCTGCTGATGAATCACGACGTCGCCAGCAACGTCGCCCTCAACCAGCTCGTTGCCGAGCTGTCGGCACATCGGCTGACGGTGTTCGTGTCGGCGAAGCACGGCACGACCGGTAACGTTGCGCCCGCCTTGCAGAACCTGCGCTTCGTGGAGCAGGGATTGTTCAACGAGCTGCTGTTTCCACTGCTGGCCCGATGCGAAAGCCGAGGCGACCTGCTGAGCTTCGACCGCCTGGCCGAGGGCCTCGGGCGGCCCATCGAGGTCATGAACGGCATCAACTCCCAGGAAGGCATGGCGCGGCTGCGCGCGAGCGAGCCCGACCTGATCATCTCCATGCGCTTTGGTGGGTTCCTGAAGGAGCAGGTCATCGCCTTGCCGCGCTACGGCATCCTGAACCTGCATGCCGGTTTGCTACCGACATATCGGGGTTTGATGGCGACCTTCTGGACCATGCTCGACGGCGCTTCGGAGTATGGCTGCACCTTGCATTACATCGTCGATACCGGCGTCGACACGGGGCCGGTCGTCGCCCAATGCAGGCTGCCCATCGACCGGGGCCGGAGTTACTTCCAGCATGTGATCGGCCTCTATCCGCACGCCTGCGCAATGGTGAGCGACGCCGTCGCGGGCATCGAACGCTCGGGAGCCGTACCGAGCACCGAGCAGGCATCCGGTGGCCGTTACTTTTCCCTGCCCGGGAGCGCGGAGCTTCAGCGGTTCGAGGCCTCGGGTTTTCGTTTGGTGGATGGTGAGGACATCCTCGCCCTCGCGCGGCGCTACACGGGCTAAGCGCGTGCAAGCCGGCCGCTACGCGGTCGCCGGACCATAGGCGCGTATGGCCGCCGCCGCCGCCAGGGCGGCGGCGGCGATGCCCACGCCGATCCCCAGGGCGAGCGCCTCGGTACCGATGCCCAGGTCCAGCAACCATCCCAACAGCGGCGGGCCGACGGCCGTGGAGGCGATCATCAGGGAGTGCAGGAGAGCCCGGATCGCGCCCAGATGAGTGATGCCGTAGAGCTCCGCCAGCAGGGCACTGACGGCCGCCGCCGAGAGTCCCAAGCCGAGCCCCAGCAGACCCGGCCAGAGCAGCGCCGCCCACCACACGTCCAGGGCGGCGAGCGCGGCCATGGAGGCCACCATGGGGAGCAGTGCCGGGACGAACACCCGGGCCGCGGACCAGCGGTCCACCAGCAGCCCGCCACCGAGCAAGCCGGAGACATGCCCGACGGCGAACAGGCTCAGTCCAGAGGCCACCAACTCCATGGACCAGCCCTTGGCGTGGGCCATCGGCACCTGATGGAAGAAGGCGACGGTGACCACGAACGGCGCGGCCAGGGTTGCGGGAGCCAGCAGCGGGAATCGCCAGTCCCGCCTAACCTCACGCAGTGTCCAGTCCCGCCCCCGATCGTGCTGGTGCGCGATCGGCTCCTCGCCAGCACGCTCGCCCCGCAGCAGCCACAGCAGCAGGGGCAGGCACAGGGCCAGCACCACGGCCGCACTGACGG
>Ga0209347_1004216_pt1 | contig 15299 bp, 16 predicted proteins | sample AutmiccommuBRH23_FD_187382 | JGI IMG/M metagenome (GOLD analysis project Ga0209347, IMG submission 187382) | Deep subsurface microbial communities from Mt. Terri, Switzerland - Autotrophic microbial communities BRH/23 (SPAdes) (version 2) | ecosystem: Environmental > Aquatic > Deep subsurface >... | reverse complement strand
CAGAATAAAGTCGGCCCCGGCAATATCATTGATCGGATTGGTCATTGCACCGCTCCCAAAAGCTGCCGCCAGACCGGCGACGGTGGGAGCGTGTCAGAGGCGGGCGCAGTGGTCGATATTGTTGGTGCCGATCACCGCCCGGGTGAGTTTGGACAACAAATAGTTTTCCTCGTTGGTGCAGCGGGCTGAAGACAGCACCGCCAGCGAGTCCGGGCCGTATTTTTCCCGGGCCTCGGAAAGTTTGCCGGCCACCAGCCCGATGGCCTCCTCCCAGGTGGCTTCCACCAACTGTCCGTTCTTTTTGATCAGCGGTTTGGTGAGCCGGTCCGGGTGGTGAATGAAGCCGTAGCCGAAGCGGCCCTTGACGCAGAGCGCCCGGCCGTTCACGTCGCCGTCGCAGGAGGTTACCCCCACCACGCGGCCGTCCCTGACGTTGAGGTCGAAGGTGCAGCCGGTGCCGCAGTACGGACAGGTGGTCCTGACTTTTTTAACCTCCCAGGGCCGGGCCGCAGACCTTAGGCCTTTCTCCTGCAGCGCCCCGGTGGGGCACACGGCCACGCAGTTGCCGCAAAAAACGCAGGCCTCGGAACAAGCCAGGGTGGTGTCCATGGCCGGGGCCACCTTGGTGTTAAAGCCCCGGTAAACGAAGTCCACCGCGCTGTTGCCCTGGACCTCGGCGCACATGCGGATGCACTTGCCGCAGAGGATGCACTTGTTCATGTCCCTGACCATAAAGGGGTTGTCGTCCTCGAGGGGGTACTGGTGGACAGCGCCTTTCAGGCTGCTCTCCCTGACCCCGTACCTGTAGGCGTAGTCCTGCAAGCGGCAGTCCCCGTTTTTCCCGCAGGTCAGACAGTCCTGGGGGTGGTTGGCCAGCAGCAGGTCGATGATGGTCCTTCTGGCCTCCATTACCGCCGGTGTTTCGGTCTCCACCACCATGCCCTCGGTGGCGGTGGTGGCGCAGGAGATAACCAGACTCCTGGCCCCCTTGACGTCCACCACACACATCCGGCAGGCTCCGGTCTTGCTTAGTTCAGGATCATGGCACAGGGTGGGGATAAAGACACCCAGGCTCCTGGCCGCGTCCAGGATGGTGCTGCCCTGGGGCACGCCGACCTGCCGCCCGTTTATTGATAAAGTGACTTCAGCCACTGGTATTCCTCCTTTCATCCAGGTGTTTTACCATAGGCCGCCGAAAAAGTCCAGCTGCTGCGTTCCGGCGGCGGCCTCCTCGCCTCGACGTACAGCAGTACGACTCGGCTTGAGGCCTTGCCGCGCCTTGCATCTGGAGCTTTTTGGGCGGCCTGGCATATGGCTGTTCCGGTTTCACATACAAGCTATTTTTGATCATCCAGCTTTTTCAGCTTTTCCAGTACGCCGTTGAGGCCCAGGGCCTCGGCCCAGGAGACCTCAATGAACTCCCCGTCTTTTTTCAGCTGCGGTGCCGCCGGTGAGTCGCAGTACAAGAGCTCCAGCCCCAGGCGGCCCTTCAGGCACAGGGGGCGGCCCCGGCCGGGGGACTTGGCGGTAACGCCGATGACCTTGCCGTCTTTGACGTTAAGGTCAAACTGGCAGCCGCTGTCGCAGAAGGTGCAGGTGACCGGCCTCTTTTCAAACTCCCAGGTCCTCCCCAGACCGTTCATACGCTTGTAGGTCAGCGCCCCCACCGGGCAGACCGCCACGCAGCGGCCGCAGTAGACGCAGTCCGACTCACCCAGGGGGGTGTCCATGGGCGGGGCAACCTTGGTGTCAAAGCCCCGGTAGGCGAAGTCAATCACCGCCCGGTCCTCCACCTGGGCGCAGGTGCGCACGCAGCGGCCGCACAATATGCATTTGTTAAGGTCCCGGACGATGTAGGGATTGCTCTCGTCCAGAGGGTAGGCGTGACGTTTGCCCTCAAAGCCCGCTTCCTTCACACCGTAGCGGAAGGCGTAGTCCTGCAGGCGGCAGTCGCCGTTTTTTTCACAGGTCAGACAGTCCTGGGGGTGATTGGCCAGGATCAGCTCCAGTATAGTCTTGCGGGCCTCCACCACCGCCGGAGACTCGGTGTTGACCACCATGCCCTCACTGACCTCGGTGACGCAGGAGGCCGGCAGGTTCCTCATCCCGGGGATCTCCACCACGCAAATCCGGCAAGCCCCGTAGCGGGCTATTTCCGGGTCGTGGCAGAAGGTGGGGACGAAGAATCCGGCCTGCCTGGCGGCGTCCAGCACCGTGGTCCCCCTGGGAACGGTGACCCGGACCCCGTTTATGGTTAAATTAACATTTGCCAACTAATCTCACTCCCCCCGCTTAAGCCCGCTCAATGGCTTCGAACTTGCATCCGGCCACGCAGCTGCCGCACTTAATGCACTTGGCCGGGTCGATGACGTGGGGCTGCTTTTTCTCGCCGCTGATGGCCTCGGCGGGGCAGCTCCTCAGGCACTTGCCGCAGCCCTTGCATTTCTCGGGGTTGATCTTATAGGTCAGGAGGGCGGTGCAGGCCCCGGCCGGGCAGCGCTTCTCCTGAATGTGGGCGATATATTCATCCTTGAAATAGCGCAGGGTGGAAATAATGGGGTTGGGACAGGTCTGCCCCAGGCCGCACAGGGCAGTGCTTTTTACCACCCGGGCCAGCCGGTCCATGGTGTCGATGTCCTCCATCCTGCCTTCCCCGTTGCAGATGCGGGTCAGTATCTCCAGCATCCTGGTGGTGCCCTCCCGGCAGGGGGTGCACTTGCCGCAGGACTCGGACTGGGTAAAGGTTAAAAAGAACTTGGCCACGTCCACCATGCAGGTGGTCTCGTCCATCACCACCAGTCCGCCGGACCCCATCATGGCGCCGGCCGAGGTCAGGGAATCGTAGTCCACCGGCAGGTCCAGCAGTTGGTCGGGCAGACAGCCTCCCGAGGGGCCGCCGATTTGCACGGCCTTGAACTTCTTGCCCCCCTGGATGCCGCCGCCGATGGCGAAGATGATATCCCTCATGCTGATGCCCATGGGCACTTCCACCAGTCCGGTGTTGTTCACCTTGCCGGTGAGGGCGAAGATCTTGGTGCCCTTGCTCTTTTCGGTGCCCATGGAGGCATACCAGGCGCTGCCGTTGCGCAGTATCTGGGGCACGTTGGCGAAGGTTTCCACGTTGTTCAGGCAGGTAGGCTTGCCCCACAGCCCGCTGTTGGCCGGGAAGGGAGGCCTGACCCGGGGCATGCCGCGGTTGCCCTCGATGGACATCAAAAGGGCGGTCTCCTCGCCGCAGACAAAGGCGCCGGCACCGGCCTTGATCTTGAGATGAAAGTTGAATCCGGATCCCATTATATTGTCGCCTAAAACGCCGCACTCCTCGGCTTCGGTGATGGCTATTTTGAGGCGCTGGATGGCCAGCGGGTATTCCGCCCGGACGTAAATATAGCCCTCGTCGGCGCCCACGGCATAGCCGCAAATCATCATACCCTCGATGACGGCGTGAGGGTCGCCCTCCAGCACACTGCGGTCCATGAAGGCGCCGGGGTCACCCTCGTCGGCGTTGCAGACCACGTATTTCTTATCGCCCGGGGCCTGGCGCACAAAGCCCCACTTCATACCGGCGGAAAATCCCGCCCCACCCCGGCCGCGCAGGCCGGAGGACTTGACTTCCTCCACCGTCTGGTCAGGGGTTTTTTCAAAGAGGGCCTTAATCAGCCCGGTATAGCCGTCACTGGCGATGTAATCGGCAATATCCTCGGGGTTGATGTGGCCGCAGTTGCGCAGCACCAGCCGCTGCTGGCGGGAATAAAAGGGCACGGTTTCATAAGTCCGGGCAGCTTCGCCCGTGATCGGGTCCTTGTACAGGAGCCTCTCCACCACCTCGCCGGCCACCAGGTCTGTAGCCACGATCTCGGCTACATCCTCGGCCTGGACCCTGGTGTAGAAGGTTTTCAAAGGCTCGATGATCATCAGCGGGCCCTGTTCGCAGAAGCCGTGACAGCCAGTAACGGTGACCTTAATCCGGTCAGTCAGTCCGTTGGCCGCCAGTTCCTCCCGAAGTCTGCTTACCAGGCCCGGGGACCCGGAGGAAGTGCAGCCGGTACCGGCGCAGATAAGCACCTCGCGCCTTGTAGTCCCCTGGGGAAGATGAATCCAGGACAGAAGGTCCGCCCTTTTCTGCCGGCAGGCTTCGTCCTGGTGGCAGATGGGCCCTTCCTTGCGGCATTTTATATAATCCTTGCAGGGAGTGGCCAGGGTATGGGTACACTTATCACAGCATTTGTCCATCAAGTTCTTCAAGGGCCGATACCTCCTTCCTACTCGTATTTCTCACAGGTGGACGCCGCCTTGTCCGGCGTCAGCCGCCCGTGGGTGTCGTCGTTGACCATCATCACCGGGGCCAGGCCGCAGGCGCCCAAACAGGCCACGGTTTCCAGGGTATAACGCAGGTCCCCGGTGGTTTCGTTTTTGCCCACCCCCAGTTTCTTGGAGACCGCGTCGAAGACCTTCGAGGCTCCCCTGACGTGGCAGGCGGTACCCTGGCAGACGCGAATGATGTTCCGCCCCCGGGGCTTTAAGTGGAACTGGGCGTAAAAGGTGACCACGCCGAAGGTCTTGCTGAAAGGGATGCCCAGGGATTTGGAGATCTGCTGCATAACCTCTTTGGGCAGGTAGCCGTAGATTTCCTGGGCCTCCTGCAGCAGTGGGATCAGGGCTCCCTTTACTGTTTTGTACTTTTCCAGCGCTCTCTGCAGCGCCTCCTGCTTGGCGGCAGGGTCATCGTGTCCGCATTTGCACGTCAACCCAAAACAACCTCCTCTCACTTTTCCCTTAAATTACATATACTGAAAGGCCCCGGCCGGTTTAATGTCAAAATGCCGGGCCAGTTCATACCTTTTCAGGCGGCTCCCCGGTGATAATTCTTTCCTCTGTGACAATAAAGTGTATGGGTATATCGTGGTCCCCCGGGAAAACATGCTCCACCACCTGCAGCTCAAAGGCCGGCGCGATATACACCGCCCCGGACCCGGTGCGGGGCAGGAAGCGGTCATAAAACCCCCCCCCGTAGCCCAGCCTGTTGCCCCCGGTGTCAAAGGCCACCCCGGGCACCACCACCAGGTCCAGTTCTGCGGGGTCTACCGGCCGGACACACCCCGGTCCGGGCTCCAGTATGCCCCAGGCCCCCGGGGTCAGATCCCCTGGGTAGTCTAAAAGCCTGGAGGGGGTCAGCCTCTTCCCTTTGACGTCGGTTATGGGCACCGAGACCCTCTTGCCGGCTGCCAGAGCGTGGGCGATGAGATCCCCGGTCTGCACCTCGTTTCTGAAGTCCACGTAAACCATCAGTGACCGTGACCTCAGGTAGGCCTCCATGGACAATATCCGGCCGGTGATGACCCTGCTCTTTTCATGCACTTGATCAGGGGACAGGGACATCCTTGACTTAAGCACAGCCTGTCTTACTTCGCTCCTGTTCAAAAGAATTCCTCCGCAGACAAGGTACACAGCCTTTAAAGATTCGCCATTTTAAGATAATTATCCTGCCTGTCCGGGGCTGTCAAATAACTGTAAAAAAGCGGGGGCGGACCCGGCCCGCCCCCTGTTAAAAATATTTGCTACCGATGTTGACGTATTTCACAGCCCGTAAACCTCGGTGCCCTCTAAAATCCTGATCCCGTTGCCCTGCAACACTTTCACGGCCCCGTCGATCTGCTCCACCCTGAAGACCACCAGGGCGGCTTGGGAGGCCTTGGTCAGGAAAGCGTAAAGATACTCAATGTTTATATTGTTTTCTTTCAACAGTTCCAGGGGGCGGGCCAGTCCGCCGGGAACATCCGGTATTTCCACCGCGATCACATCGGTGGAGCTTACCGAAAAGCCGGCCTCTTTAAGTACCTTGTGCGCTTTATCGGGGTCATTGACAATCAGTCTCAGGATGCCGAAATCGGTGGTGTCGGCAATGGAAAGCGCCCGTATGTTGATGCCGCTTTCCCCCAGGACCCTGGTCACCTTGGCCAGGCGCCCGGACTTGTTCTCCAGGAAAATAGATATTTGCTTTATTTTCACCAGCACGACCTCCTTATATTTCCCTCTTATCCACCACCCGCTTGGCTTTGCCCTCGCTGCGGGGGATGGTCCTGGGCTCAACCAGCTTTATTTTGGCGGCAATGCCCAGCACACTGGCGATGCGGCTTTTCAGCCTGAACTCCACATCCTCCAGCTGGCGGAGCTTATCGCTGAACCACTGCTCGGACAGCTCCACCCAAATTTCCAGCTCGTCCAGATTGCTCTTGCGGTCCACCACCAGCAGGTAATGGGGCTCGGTTTCACCGAACTCAAGCAGTATGCTTTCCACCTGGGAAGGAAAGACGTTGACCCCCCTGATGATCAGCATATCGTCAGTGCGGCCGGTAACCCTCCTCATACGTACGTGGGTGCGGCCACAGGGGCAGGGGTCGGCGGTGAGAACGGTGATGTCCCTGGTCCGGTAGCGGATGATGGGGAAGGCCTCCTTGGTCAGCGAGGTGATCACCAACTCCCCCTGCTGGCCGAAGGGAAGCGGCTGGCCGGTCTCCGGGTCAATAATCTCGGCGACAAAGTGGTCTTCGTAAATGTGCATTCCCTGCTGGGCCGAGCACTCCATGGACACCCCGGGGCCCATTATTTCGCTCAGCCCGTAGATGTCGTGGGCCTTGATGTCCAGCTTGGCCTCCAGTTGCCCACGCATCCTCTCGGACCAGGGCTCAGCCCCGAAAACACCGGCCTTGAGCGGTAGTTTTTTGAAATCGAGGCCGGCTCTTTCCCCCTCCTCAGCCAGGAAGAGGGCATAGGACGGGGTGCAGGTCAGCACCGTGGCCCTGAAATCCTGCATGATCATCAGCTGCCGGGAGGTGTTCCCGCCCGAGATGGGGATCACCGCCGCTCCCAGGGTCTCGGCCCCGTAGTGAACCCCCATGCCTCCGGTGAACAGCCCGTACCCGTAGGCATTCTGCACCACGTCACCCTTGGTGGCCCCGGCCATGGTCAGAGACCTGGCCATGAGCTGGGACCAGGTGCGGATGTCGTTCCTGGTGTAGCCCACCACAGTAGGCTTGCCGGTGGTGCCGGAGGAGGCGTGCACCCGCACCACCTCATCCATTGGCACGGCAAACATACCGAAGGGGTAATTATCCCGCAGGTCCTGCTTAACGGTAAAAGGCAGCTTGTTTAAATCGTCCAGGCTACGGATGTCCCCGGGGCCAACCCCTTTTTCATCCATCACCCGCTTATAAAAAGGCACATTGCTATAAACCCGCTCCACTGTAGATTTAAGGCGTTCCGACTGCAGCTCCCGTAGTTTATCCCGGGGCATGATCTCAAATTCCCGGTCCCAGTACATAAAAAGCTCCTTTCACCAACGTAATACAATGCAATCCTTCAAATTCAGTCCAGTTCATAATCAGGTCTATCTACAAATATTTTTCAACACCACTATAAATAATCCTCTCTCAAATCCCCGAAGATTATTAAAGAAGTAGAACCGGTGATCCTCCCTCACCGGCCAGATCAAGGTAGCTGCGGCCGGTTATGTCCCTCCCCCGGGAGTCGAAGGCAATGGCCGGCGCAATGATCAGTCCTGCGCCCTCCGGCTGACTGGAGGCCACCTCCAGCATGTCGGCCACGGTGAGGAGTCCGGCGCAGCCTATGGACCCGCCGAAAAAACGGTTTTTCACCGCCCTAACCCGTACCTCGCCACCCTGGCTGGAGAGTTGATCCAGTCCCATCTTTACCAACGGGCAGCCCAGTTCCGAGGTGATCAGCAGCGCCGCGCCGGATTTGCTGCGCCGGGCCTCCCTTTCTATGGCACTGATGGTATCGGGGTCAATGTCATAATCCATGACCAGCCCCGAGAGACTTCCCTTATCCTTGGCCAGTTCAAAGGAAACTCCCGGTCCTCCCCTGGAAAGCTCCAGGTGTGGGTTCCTGGCGGCCAGCACCCGGTTGAAGGCGTCCACCCTGGACTTTACCGGCATTCCGCCCACAGCCCTGATAATATCCCCGGTCTTAAGCCCGGCCCTCCAGGCCGGGGAGCCCGCCATCACCCCGGCCACCTCGGCCTGGAGGTCGCCAATCAGCGGCGGGTCCAGGGTAACCGGCAGTTCCAGCCGGGCCCGCAGATCGCTGATAAAGGAGTGCAGCCGCTGCCGCAAATCCCCCGGCAGCCTAAGTTCCGCCGGGGCCAGTCCGGTGTAGCCGGGCATCAGCACCCTGGCCGTAGCCGCCCCATGGCGGTGGAGGAACTCCAGGGTCAGAGCCAGGTCAGCCCAACCGGTCAGGTGGGGCATGGCCACCACGCTGCCGTGGTAGAGAACCCCCGCCTCACTGAGAAGCGGCGCGGCGGATATGGCCGTTTCGGCGCGGGGGTCGTTCATCAGATACCTTCTCAGGCGCAAATCAGCACTGTTCAGGGACAGGCAGAGGGTTACACCGCCAAGGGAGGCCAAAAAAAGGACCATTTCCCGGTCCAGCATGGTGCCATTGGTGGTTACCCGGATTTCGGCCCGGGGAAGCCTCTCCCTGATGGCCGTCAGTATTTCCTTGATCCGGGGGTGAAGGAAAGGCTCCCCCTCCATCAGCCTGGTTACCGACTCCCCAATCACAACCGGTTTCTTAGGGTCCATCAGGTCCAGGGCCTCACGCACCAGCCCCGTATTTACGGGCGGCATGGACAGGGCCTCGGTCAATGGGGGATTCTGTCTATGGCTGCAAAACTTGCACTGTACGTTGCAGGTCGAAATCAGCGGTAAAATGTTTGACCTGGCAGCACTTTCAAGGACAAGCTGTTTTATGGACAAATTGTTAGTCATTTGCCAATTTTTTTCACCCACAGATTCAAGCCCCTTCAATCAAGTTATTAACAGACTTATCCACATTATCCACAGAGGATCCGGCCGGGGAAGAGGGTGAACCATGGGCACGGATGGAGGGAAAAACCTTGAAAATTAAGACTTTTAACCTTTTAAGAGGCAATTTTATTGGAAAATATTGGTATCTTAGGGCGGCTTTTGTTAAAGCAGTTTTTACCCTGCGGATTCAAAAAACTTCTTCACAACAAAACAGATTGCGTCGAATCAGGTCACCAGACGAAGCTTATCACAGCCCGTGCAGGTCAAGGCCGGGGACAGCGTTCAATGTCAGGTCCGCAAAATCCCCCCGCAGGTAATGATAATAGGCCGCGCAGGCAATCATGGCGGCGTTGTCGGTGCAAAGTTCCGGGGGCGGGTAGACCACCCGCAGTTGGTACCCGGCGGCGGCCTCACTGACCGCCGACCTCAGCTGCCGGTTGGCGGCCACCCCGCCGGCCAGGAGGATGGTCCTGGCGCCATGCTGCAGGGAGGCCTCCATGGTCTTGAAAACCAATACGTCCACCACCGCCTTCTGGAAGCTGGCGGCCAGGTCCGGCAGGCTGACCTCCTCCCCCTTCTGGCGGGCATGGTGCAGAAAATTGATCACCGCCGACTTGAGGCCGCTGAAGCTGAAGTCCAGGCTGCCCTCTTCCAGGTAGGCCCTGGGCAGGGCAATGGCCGATCCGTTTCCATCGGCGGACAGACTATCGATCAGGGGCCCGCCCGGGTAACCCAGTCCCATGGTCCTGGCCACCTTGTCAAAGGCCTCGCCGGCGGCGTCATCCCTGGTCCTGCCCACCAGCCGGTAGCTGCCGTGGCCCTGCATCACCAGCAGATCGGTATGACCACCGCTGACCACCAGGCAGACCAGGGGAAACTCCAGGCCGGGGTCGGCCAGAAAATTGGCGTAGATATGGCCCTCCAGATGATTTACTGCAATCAGTGGTATCCCCAGTGAGTAGGAAAGCGCCTTGGCGGCCGACACCCCCACCAGCAGCGCCCCCACCAGCCCCGGGCCGTGGGTCACCGCCACCGCGTCCAGGGAGGCAAAATCAAACCCGGCGCTTTCCAGGGCCTCTGCAATAACCCCGTTGACCAGCTCCAGGTGTTTGCGGGAAGCCACCTCGGGCACCACCCCGCCAAATTTTTTATGCACCTCGATCTGAGAAGAAATTATATTGGACAGTATTTCGGTGCCATCCCGGACCACCGCCGCCGAGGTCTCGTCGCAGGAGGTCTCGATTGCTAAAATGAGAGCCATAAATTCCACCTAAAGTAGTTTTTCGCCCAAAAACGGCCTTTAGCTGTAAGCTGTAGGCCTTTCCATGACAGCCCCCCATGCCGCCTGTGGCGGCGCCATCAGACAATGAAAATTTGGGGCCGGGGATGCGGTTTACCATTGCTTCTGAGTTCTGAGTCCTGAGTTCTGAGTCCTATGAGAGTCCCAACACACCCAGCAGGTCCCGGAACACCTGCCCCAGGGAATCTTTGATCACAATTTCAGCCTGGTCATCCCAGGGGGTGGGGTCCCGGTTGATGATCACCAGCCGCCTGGCCAGCTGGGGCAGGGACGCCACCGGGTAAACGGTGAGGCTGCTGCCCGCCACAATGAGCAGCTGACAGCCGCTGAGGGCCTTCTCGGCCCGGAAAAAGTCCTGGTCCATAGGGTCTTCAAACAACACCACGTTTGGCCTGAGAATCCCTTCACAGCCGCTGCAGCGGGGGGGGTTCCGGCCGCTTTCGAACATGGTGACTATTTCCTCTATCGGGTAGTTTTCCCCGCAGCCGGTGCAGCGGCAGGTGCGCAAGTGGCCATGCACCTCCCAGACCTTTCGGGAGCCGGCCTTGATGTGCAGGCTGTCCACATTCTGGGTAACCACCCCCACGATCAGGCCCTTTCTTTCCAGAACCGCCACCGCCCTGTGGGCGTCGTTTGGCTCCACCCCGGCCATGGCTTTCCAGCGGGGCAGGTTAATTTGGTAAAAGGTGGCCGGGTCCCTGGAAAAGGCGCTCAGGCTGGCGGATTTGATCGGATCTATTTTGGTCCAGAGCCCGGTGCCGGGACTCCGGAAATCAGGAATGCCGCTCTCGGTGGAGATGCCGGCCCCGCTGAGGACAAAGCAGGGCTGATGTTTTTCAATCAGCCCGGCCAGGTCTGCTATTTTCTCCCGGTAATTTTTCTCACCCTTCATTTTCAGCCCCCCTGTATTCAATACCGGGAAGTCAGTCCTCTTTGGCCACTCTGGCTCCGCAGTAAGAGCAGAATTTTCCCCCGGCCGGCAATTCAACCTTGCACTCCGGACAGGTAAGGGTCTTTGGCTGCAGTTTATCGATCTGATCGTTAAGCGCCTTAACTTCCTCCTCCAGCTTAACGGTGCTCTGGCAGAGGCGGTCAATTTCGTCGTCAACCTCCCCGGCCCCCCGGTACTTCTGAAAGACCAGCGCCCCCAGTCCGCAAAGGTTATTTTCCATTTCTTTTTCCAGCTTTGAAAGCTCGAACTTAAGCTTGGTAACTTCCAACAGCTCACCGGACCGGCGGGTGGCTTCCTTGGCCATACCACCCAGCTCTTTGGCTTTCTCGCCAACCTTGTGCAAAAAATCCACCATTGATTTACACCTCCATTTTTATTTTATATTTTAATTAACCTGCGTCACCCAGGGGTGTTTGGTGGAGGAAAAAACAATCCCCCGTAGAAAGACTTAAATTAAAGTGTTATTTAATTGCCTCCAGCCCCTCTGAGGAAATGACCACCGGAAAACAATGCACATAACCGGGGCGGAGAAAGAATTTTTCCCTAAAATGGCCGGTGCTCAACCAGCCCTGGCGGATGAAGGACTGAAGCAGCTCAATGGCGCCCTCCTCATCCAGGTTCATGCTGGCCATGGCCTTGGACATTATTTCGTCGGGAAGGGCATTGCTGACCTGTATATGGTAAAACTCGGCCAGGCATTTTTTCAGCCGTTCCTCATCCGGTTCCGCAATTTGAAAGCTCATCGCTACACCTCCCTGACGTCTACTATCATAACATTTTACCCATGCCCGGGGAGCGCCCAAACATCCGCCTAAGAAAGTGCTCTTCTCCATCTACCTTGATTATATATTGGAGGGGTTTTTTTGAAAAGCATCCACCACAGTCACTGGCATACTTCTGTGGACAGACTCGGGGCGGAAAGCCTGGACGCCAGGGCTGCCTTCATATCCACCGGACTTGAGTGCGCGGCCGGCCTGAGGGTAAATAAATTCTCCTTTAAAATCGAGAAGGCCCGCTGGGAGGTCTTCCGGAGCCCGGCAGGCCCGCTCTCTGCCGATATAACCGGCCTGGTGGGGGTGGAGGCCTACCTTGGAAGCGGCGGCGACCTGCGCCGGGTTATGCTGAAAGACTACGGAGAGATGGCCCTTTCCCTGATTTCCGAGGCCGTAAGGGGGGTTATCCAGGCCGAGACCTTTCTTTACCGGGAGAGGGGTTACCAGGACGGCAAAAGCTACGATGACTTCTGGAACAGTATGTACCTGAACACCTGCCGCTACTACAGCAATCTGGACCGGATTACCGTGCCCTGGGAAAGCCATGTAGCCGGGCAGCAGAGGTACGGCTGTCTTTTCAACCGCTTTAAAACTATTTCTCTGGCCCGGGACGGGGAAGAACTCCTGGCCACCGGCAGCCTGGCGGACTCTTTCCACGAGGTGGGCTTGCGTCTCACCCTGGACCGGAGCAGGTCCGTGACCTCGGCCCGGTTGTCCCTGCTGCGTGGGCCCGACCCGGTCTGCTTCGAATCGGACCGCTTTTCGCCCAACCTTCAGGGACTTAAGCTCCCGGCCCTATCCAAAAAGGATCTGGCCGCAGCCCTGGGGGGCAGCCAGGGCTGCGTACACATGATTGACCTTTGCCATGACCTGGCCACTGTCTTACGGGACCTGCCTTAAGGTTCGGAATTAGGAATTGGGAGTCCCCCTAATTCCCGGTTGCCGTAATTTGAATATTTTTACTTTTACCAATTGGCCTTGCCGTATTGTAAAAAAAAACAGCTGTACCTATAATTAGTTTAAACTGTTAAGCGTAATATGGCTTGCCCTGCCCCTTTTCGGTTAACCTACAAAAGGCGGTGATTACATGACAGCCGGATCTTATCAGCTGGAAACCCCAAAAGGATTGGTCTATATAGAAGGCCCGGTGGAAGCATCCTGCCTGACCGATCTTTCGATGAACGAAAGGCTGACCAACTTCAGGCCGCCTTCCAAGCAGAAGGAGGCGCTGATTAAAATTACCGGTCTACCCAACGCCATGGTCTACATAGCCCGGCATGAAAAAGAGATCGTTGGCTACGTAACCTTTCATAGGCCGGATGAGTTCACCCGCTGGTACAAACACCCCAAGGCTTTGGAGATGGGCGGCATCGAAATCAGCCCGGACTGGCGGCAGTGTAAGGTTGGGGAAAAACTGATGCAGGTGGCTTTCTCGGATAAATCACTGGATAACTTCATCGTCCTGACCATGGAATACTGCTGGCACTGGGACCTGCGCAACTGTGCGCTGGACGTCTGGGAGTACCAGAAGATGCTGACCAAGCTTTTTGCCAAGGTCGGCCTGAACAAGGTCACCACCGACGACCCCGACATCATCGAGCACCCGGCCAATGTACTCATGGCGCGCATAGGCAAAAACGTTGCGGGTCAGGACGTTATGCTTTTCGAGACCCTGCGCTATCTGGGCAAAATGGGGTCACAAATGAATTTCCTCTAAAGTCTCAATGGGATCAAGACCCGCGTTCTCGCAAGCGCGGGTCTTTTTTTAAGATTATGGTATCCGACTGAGGTTATCCTTGAGGCCTGCCAGTCCTGCTTCAAACCTGGCATTAATCTGCCTGGACAGATTGGCCCACTCCTCGCGGAACTCCATTCTTTCCATGGTTCGCTCCCTGCCCCCCGGCCTGCGGGCGGTCCGGTTGCGTGCTTCAAACTCCTGCCGGAACCTTTCACCGGCCTGCTCCAATGACTGACGGTAATACTTCAGCAGGTGATCCAGCTCGTTCAGCACCGCTTCGGCCTGGGGCTTGTCCTTCTTGATCAGCAGCAGCCCCTCACCGGCCCGGCGATTTGTCTCCCCGGCAGCCTCCTCCGTAGACAGCACTATATTCATCAGCAGCACTTCTTGCACACCTTCAACCACGAACTTCCTGTCTTTTTCAGCTATACCGGACAGGGCTTCTTTAAGGTTAAATTCCCCGCTGTTCATAAATGAAGCCCCAATGGACCTCCCCCTGGGCATCTGCTCCAGCCTGGCCATCTCCTCCGGGGAAACCTCCGGCATAGACTGCGCTCTCTCCAGTGCCCTTTCCAAGGCTGTTTTAATCTTTCCCTCCATAAGTATCTCCTTCCCGCGTAGCGAATCATGTCCCACACAGCAAAAAAGCCGCGGCACGGCGGTTGTAGATGATCAGGCAGCCGCATAATAGATTATACCATTTAATACCCATTCACTCCTGCACTGCCCCTATAAATATTGTGCATTATTTTAAAGCTGTTTTATACTAAAAGAGCCCGGGGTTACCCCCGGGCCTCGCCTCTAAGACCTGACAATCCAGTTGTAGCCGTTGTTGTTGTCCCAGTTGCCGGCCGAGTCCTTGAAACAGAAAGCCGCACTTTGATCAGACATCCTGATGGTTTTTTCCCAGCCTACGGGCGCACGGTCCATTTTTTGGGTGGTGACATTTCGCCAGTTCTGCGGGTCCCCAAATCCACAGTGCAGATAAATCTGATCTGCTCCCGACCTGGGCAAAAGGCCGTTGTATACCACCGTGGCCTCGTTGCCGAAGGCTGCCTGCCTCACCTCAACGCCCTTCATCGGATCATTCCATGACTGTACCATGTATCAGCACCTCCCGGACAATTTTTTTTGGCTCCATCAATATGATGCCAGCCGGAAAGTGCCTTTATGATAGCTTGAGAGCGGTAAATTATTGTATTGATCGAAATGCCTATGAGCTATTTTCGGCAAAATACCTGACCAACCCGGAAAAAATGGCGAAGGCCACCTTGCTTTGGTAGGCCGAGTCCAGCAGCAATTTTTCCTCGGCCTGGTTGGAGAGAAAGCCGATCTCCACGATAGCCGCCGGCGACTGGCAGTGCCTGATGAAGTAGTCGATTTGCTTGGGCTGGCGCTTGGTGTTCCTAAGCACCCTAATCAGCTCATTCTGGATCGACTGGCTTAATACCTTTCCTTCCCCGGAACCCGGCTGGGAGAAAGCCTGAGCCCCTCTCTGCCCGCGGTCGTACACAAAACTGTTGACATGAATGCTTAAAAAAACGTCGGCGTTGTTTTTGTTGGCCAGGTCCACCCGCTTAAGCAGGTCCGACCTTTTTTTGTGCGGCGCATCCGGGTCGGCCAGCCAGATATCGGTCTCCCTGGTCATAATCACAGCCGCCCCGGCCTGACCCAGCATGGCCGCCAGCCTTTTGGAGACCTCCAGGGT
>Ga0209347_1004215_pt1 | contig 15301 bp, 17 predicted proteins | sample AutmiccommuBRH23_FD_187382 | JGI IMG/M metagenome (GOLD analysis project Ga0209347, IMG submission 187382) | Deep subsurface microbial communities from Mt. Terri, Switzerland - Autotrophic microbial communities BRH/23 (SPAdes) (version 2) | ecosystem: Environmental > Aquatic > Deep subsurface >... | reverse complement strand
TCGCCTCCGCGCCGAGCAACAACCGCCACGCCCGCTCGTCCAGATGCGGGCGGATCAGCGACAACCGGGCGGCGACCGGATCGGGGTCCATAGCAGGCAGCGTCATACCACAAGTGTGGACAAACCCAAACCGAAAACCCTAATTAATTACTGCGCGATTCCTTAGGTCAGCGGCAGTTCGGCGAACACCGGGCTGGTGGGCCGCGTCGACCCTCCCGGCGGTTCGACGGTGAACGCCAGGGCCTGCGACGAGCCGAGGTCAGGGAGCACCGCGGTGGTCGACGGTGCGACGGCCTCCGCGTCCATGGTCCCGGCCGAATGCGGACCGTCGGCGTCGACCAACCACATCTGGTAAACGGTGCCGGGCTGCGGTGGCGGCACGTTGTTCATGACGAGGACGCCGGAGTCCCGCTCGCGGGAGAACACCACCGTGGCGATGCCGCCACCCGGGATCTCCCCGGAGACGGTGCGCACGTCGGGCGCGGCGAAAACCTGATCGGCGGTCGACGGTGCCTGCGTGGCGGGCCGCAGGGCGAGGCCGACGCCGAGTGCGCCGAGCCCGATCGCCACGGTCGCCGCGGCGGCCAGTACCGGTTTGGCCCAGCGCCTGGAGCGGTCGGAACTCTCGGGGCGCCTCATCGGGATGGGTTCGTCGGCGACACTGCGGAGCAGTTCGGCCCGCAGCCGGGCCGGAGGCTCGACCGCACCTGCAGCCGCCACGACGGCCATCGTCTCCCGCACGGCACGCACCTCGGAGGCGAACGCCTCCGCGATGTCGGGGCTCACGTCTTCGAGGCGGCGGTCGATGTCGGCGGTGTCGGCGTGGGTCAGCGCGTGCAGCGCGTAGGGCGTCGCGAACGACAGCAGGTCGGCCCCGGCGGGTTCGGTGGGTCCGTGGGACTCGGTCATGCCACCCCCAGACACCTGCGTAGGCCGCGAATGGCGTCACGCATCCGCGATTTGATGGTTGCGAGGTTGGCCGACAGCCGCTCGGACACCTGGACGTACGTCAGCCCGTCGTAGTACGCGAGCTGGATGCATTCCCGCTGCGTGTCGGTCAACGACCCCAGGCACTCGGTGACCTGACGACGCTCGTCGCTGCCGATCACCGCGTCTGCGACGTGGTCCGACGGCAGGTCCACGTTGGCGGCGCCGTAGCGGGAATCCCGGGTGCTGGCGGCCTGCTCGGAGCGCACCCGGTCCACCGCGCGCCGGTGGGCCAGAGTCATCAGCCAGGCCAGCGGTGAGCCGGCCGACGGGTCATAGCTGTCGGCACTGCGCCACACCTGCAGATAGACGTCCTGGGTGGTTTCCTCGCTGTAGCCCGGATCCCGCAACACCCGTGTGACCAGGCCGAACACCCTGGACCGGGTCTGATCGTAGAAGGCTGCGAACGCGTCGACGTCCCTTCGGGCCACCTGGCGCAGGAGTGCGTCGAGTTCGGCGGTCACGAGCGGTAGCCTAGCCACCAGCGGCAACGTCGTCACGTTAATCGGGACTTCGCGGGGGTCGCCATGAAAAATAATGTGCGCGAACGGTATTCGCAGAAGTCCCGGCAAGTCGCCCATTTGCTTCCCGGTGAGCGTGCCCGGCGAGTGTCGCGGGAACGTCGATGGTCACGGTTGCCGCACCTTCTCCCGTTCCGCACTCGGGTGAGGCACCACGGGCACTCGTCGGAGCCACAGCAGGATTCCCTGCACCCGGATGCTCAGCGTGTTCATCAACGGCGCCATCGGCGCGACGATCTGCAGCGCCACGATCTGGCCGATGCCTGCGCGTCTCCTGGTGCCCCGCATGGTGGCGACGAAGGCGGGTTGATTGTCGCGGTGCAGCGAGATCGTGACGTCCAACTGCTCGTCCGGGTGGGGCGCCCGGACGAGATAGTGCCCGTCGACGCCGTTGAACGGTGACACGTAGAGCTCCTTGGGCACCATCGCGGGCCGATCCTCGGATGGCGGAAGGAGATAGGCGTGACGCCCGCCGTAGGTGTTGTGCACCTCGGCGATGACGTAGCGCAGCACACCATGGGCGTCGTGGCACCAGTACATGCTCAGCGGGTTGAAGACGTGGCCGAGCACCCTGGCGTGCATCAGCGCGGTCACCTTGCCGCCCTGCAGGTTGATTCCCTTGTCGGCGAGGAACGAATCGACGCGGCCGCGCAGCGTGTCATCGTCGTCCCCCCAAAGATGATCGCGGGCATCGAACTTGGCGAACGGCCGCAGCCAGCGGGGCAGCCGCGGCAGCGCGTCGAGGTCGACGAACCAGCTGTAGCTGCGGTGTTCGAAGTAGTGGTGCACCGGTGCGCGGCGCAGATGGGTGATCCTGGTCCGGTACAACGCGGCGGTCATCGCGCCACTGCCTCGGCGTGCACCAGCGACGTCCGCTCGGGACTTGTGTCGCGAGGACGAATTCAGGATGAGTTCCACACCCGGTATTCGACGCGGCGGGTCCGTCGGATGGGTCTCTTGTCAGGAGGGGCAGTACAGCGCGGTCAACACTGCGGCCCGGGGATCGTCCTCGATGGTCTCGACCATGGCCACGAAGCGCACCGCGGCGGATCCGGCTACCACGAGTGCGCCGCCCTCACCAGTCCCTGCACCAGGGCGGAGGTGGCGGGGGACAGGCCGTCGTCCCCGGGGATGCCGCTGCGGGGACCGAGCCCGCGCACCCGTGACGACAGCTCCAGCTGTGCACCGCCGCCGCGAACCCGGTTGACCGGGTTGTCGGGGTGCATGCCGCGTAGTTCGCGGGGGATCGCGTCGAGGTCGGTGACCACCTGGTAACCGGGGATGTCGATGTGGTGCGCGAGATGTTCGGCGAGCGCTCGGTGGCGGCCGCCGGCGAGCAGATGCGTGCTGCGGCCGAGGCGGCCGTAACCGTGCACCGACACCGCGACGTCGACGTGATCGAGGAACTCGGCGAGTCGCTCGGATTCGCCGGATCGGTAGAGCGCGGACGGAAGGTGATGCGGGTAGTGATCTGGGTGGCGCACGACGTACACCGATGCCGCTGCGGCGTCGGCGGCGCGTTCGGCGATCACGTCGGTCATCTGCTCCAGCCCGCCACCGTGAATGGCGAGGAAGCCGAACCGCGACCGCAGGGTGCTGTCCTCGTCCACCGCGGGGTCGGCGAGCAGTTCGGAGAAGCTCTGTGGTGCAGCGGAATCGGAGTGATCCCTGCGTTGGGGCCAGCGGGCGGGATCCCAGCGCTCGAGGAATTCGATCCACCGGTGCGGCAGCCCGTGATGGCGGGCACCGTCGAGGATCCGTTCCAGATAGCCGGGGCGCGGCGGGCCGGGTTCTGAGCGGTGGTCGATGTAGACCCAGGCGGGGGCCGGACCCTCGTCGGTGCGCACCGTCAGCCGGTCGCGGCGGTAGCGCACCGGCACGCCCTCGGCGCTGTCGAGCGTGGCCAAGTCCCGGTCGGACAGTTGCCACACCACGCCGTGGACCTCGCTACCGGTGAACGGCTCGACGGTGGCGACCCCGCGTTCGTTGATCAACCAGTCGTGGTCGGCCAGCGTGGCACGGCGAGGATCGGCCGCATCGGGGCACCGCTGCGCCATCTGCCGCACGCACAGGTTGGACCCGTACGCGAAGTAGAAGTGCCGCGCGTGCATTCAGCCTGTGAGGGTCAGGTAGATGAGGACCACGTTCAGCAGACTAATGACCCCGGCAACTCCCCAGCCCAGGGCGGTGGTGACGCGGTGGTTGGTGTCGGCGCCCATCAGGCTCGCATTGGCGGTCAGCCGAACCAGCGGGATCAGCGCGAACGGGATCCCGAACGACAGCACGACCTGCGACAACACCAGCGCCCGGCTCGGGTCGATGCCGACTGCCAGGATCACCAGGGCCGGCAGCAGTGTGATGAGCCGGCGCGCCACCAGGGGTATGGACCGGCGCAGCAACCCCTGCATGATCATCGCGCCCGCGTACGCGCCGACGGACGACGACGCCAGCCCGGACGCCAGCAGGCCGATCGCGAACAGCAGGGCGACGGTATGCCCGAGGGTGCCCTGCACCGCGTCGTGAGCACCCTCGATGGAGTCCGTGTTCTCCATGCCCTGCAGGTTCGTCGCCGCGACCAGCAACATCGACATGTTGACCGCGCCGGCGACCAACATCGCGATGCCGACGTCCCATCGGGTGGCGCGCAGCAGGAGCCGTCGCGCCGGACCGGCGTCGGGGTGGCCGTGGCGGTCGCGCGCCAGGCCGGAATGCAGGTAGACGGCGTGGGGCATCACGGTGGCTCCGAGCATCGCGGCGGCCAGTAGGATGCTCTCGGCCCCGTCGAACATCGGGACCAGCCCCGCGGCGGCCTCGTCGAGCGGTGGTGGCGCGGCCACCAGGCTGGTGAGGAAGCCGACCGCGATGACCATCAGCAGGCCGATGATGACGCGTTCGAACGTCCGCTGGCCGCGGCGGTCCTTCACGACGAGCAGCAGCAGCGACACCACGCCGGTGATCACGCCGCCGACGAGCAGCGGCAGGTCGAAGAGCAGGTACAGTGCGATCGCGCCTCCGACGACTTCGGCGAGATCCGTTGCCATGGCGACGAATTCGGCTTGCAGCCAATAGGTCAGCCGACTCGTTCGGCCCATCTTGGCCCCGACGGCCTCCGGCAGCGACAGGCCGGTGACCAGGCCGAGCTTCGCCGACAGGTACTGCACGAGGTAGGCCATCAGGTTGGCGACGACGATGACCCAGACGAGCAGGAAGCCGAACTGGGCGCCGGCGCTGACGTTGGCCGCGACGTTGCCGGGGTCGACGTACGCGATCGCGGCGACGAAGGCGGGCCCGAGCAGGAGCCAACCGGGCCGCGTCCGCTGATGGACGTCCTGCGTCACCAACACCCTCTTCCATCCGGTTGAACGAACAGAAAAGTTAGGTTAGACGAAACCTCGACGTCAGGCCAGCGCCGGCGGGAGAGAGAGCGGGTCGTCACTCCCCGAGGCCGAAGCCTCCGACCAGCGGCCAGAAGCCGATGCCCTGCCAGCCGCCGTAATTCCACGGAGGCGGGGTGGTGATCAGCTGGGTGCTGCCGTTGGTCTCGCAGAACGTCACGGTCGCCCCGACGTCAGTGCATTCCGGTGCTGCGGCGGCGCTGGGCGCAGCACCGATGGCAAGGGCGGCCCCGGCGATCGCCAGCGCAAGAATTCTCATGACCGGCTACTCGGCTTTGTTGTCTGTCCGTCCTCGTCAGAGGATGAACATCCCGTAGCCCCACGGGAACATCGACTGGCTGACGTTGGGCGCGAGGACGCTCGGGCGCGAATCGATCTGGGCGTTGCCAGGTGACGTGCACACTGTCGTCGAGCCGCCCTGTGTTCCGCCACCCTGGCCGGTCTCGGTGCAGTTCGGCTGGGCGAGTGCGGTGGGCGCGGCGGCAATCGCCACGGCGGCACCGCCGGCAACAAGGAAAGCAGCGAGGGTGCTGAGGCGAGCCTTCATGTCTTCATGGTCCTTCCAGCGTGAGTTATGCCTCAGCGTACAGCCCGTTTCCAGTTATGGGAGGCAAGTCGATCGCTGTCACGATTCCCGGCGGCGCACCCACCACCGCGGGAATGGCGTTGACGACGCGTGCCGCCGTGGCCACGAGTCCCGCATGGTTGTGGTCGCCGTTCGGGCTGCTCAGGCACAGGTCGAGGGCGTAGGACGGCTCTCCGGTGATCTCGATCCGGTAGGAGCCGCCGTGCTGTGCCGGCTGTGGCCAGTCCGGGCACAGATCGTCGCGCAGCCTGGTGACGTGTTCGAGCACCACGGCGACGCGACCGTCCTTCATGCCGCGCACCTCGAACCGGATCGCGGCGGTGGTGCCTTCCTCGATGCGGCCGGCGGCGATGTCGAAGGCCTCCGGCGCGGGCACCCGCACGTGCGTCTCGGTGACCTCGTCGAGCTCGATGCCGAGGCCGGCGGCGAGCTGTCGCACCACCGAACCCCACGCCAGGCTCAGCACGCCGGGCTGCAACAACATCGGGGTGTCGTCGAGGCTGCCGCCGAAGCCCATGACGTCGAACATCACCGTCGCGCTGTCGTAGGTGTCGTAGTTGATGATCTCCATGCAGCGGATCTGCTGGACGCTCTGGCATGTCCCCGCCAGCGCCATGGGCAACAGGTCGTTGGCGAAGCCCGGGTCGATGCCGTTGACGAAAATGCTCGAAGATCCCTTTTGGGCGGCATCCTCGATGGGTGCGACGAGCTCGTCGGGCAGCACTTTCCACGGGTACTGCAGGAACACCGCAGCACTGCCGACGACGTTGATGCCCGCGGCCAGGATGCGCCGGTAGTCCTCGAGCGCTTCCGGCAGGCGGTTGTCGGCCATCGCGGTGTACACGGCGCACGCCGGGTTGGTCGCCAGGACGGCGTCGAGGTCGGTGGTCGCGATGATGCCCGTCGAATCCTGCAGTCCCGCAAGCTCTGCGGCGTCCTTGCCCGCCTTGGACTCCGAGGAGACCCACACCGCGGTGAGGTCGAACCTCGGGTCCTTGATCAGCTGGGTCAGCGCATGCCTGCCGACGTTTCCGGTGCCGATGGCGGCGACTTTGATGGCCATGTCTGGGTCCTCAGAGGTCGGGGATGGGTCACAGGTCGGGGATGGGCAAGTCGAGGTTCGGGAACGTGAGCCCGCCGTCCACTTCGAGTGTCTTGCCGGTCAGGTACGAACCCGCCGGAGAGGCGAGGTAGACCGCGGCGGCGGCGATGTCGAGCGGGTCGCCGAGCCGACGCATCGGGGTGGCCTGTTCCATCGGCGTGCGCAGATCGTCGTTGCTGGCCACGATGTCGAGGGCCGAGGTGAGGATCGATCCCGGCGCGATCGCGTTGACCCTGATGCGCGGTGCCAGGTCGAGCGCCGACAGTCGCGTGTAGTGCGCGAGTGCAGCCTTGGCGGTGCCGTAGGCGGCGAAGCCGCGGCCGGCGAGACGTCCCATCGTCGACGTGATGTTGATGACGCTGCCCCCGCCGGAGTGCTCCAGCATCAACGGCACCGCAGCCGTGGTCAGGGCGTGCGCGGTGGCGACGTTGAACGTGAAGGCGTCGCGCATGTCCTTCGTCGAGGTGCTCAACAGAGCGTTCGGCATGGTGCCGCCGACGTTGTTGACGACGATGTCTAGTTTCCCGAATGCCTCGACCGCCTGGTCGGCGAGCGCGGCCGTGTCGTCGGGACGGGCCAGGTCGGCGACGACGACGTGGGCGCGACGGCCGGTGGCGCCGATCTGCGCGGCGACCTCCTCGAGCTGCGATCGCGTGCGGGCCGCGATGACCACGTCAGCACCGGCTTCGGCGAATGCGAGCGCCATGGCGGCGCCGAGGCCCCTGCCGGCTCCGGTGACCACCGCCACCTGAGCGTCGAGCCGGAATCTGTCCAGAATCACGTGTCCCTCGCTTCCGTCGCCGCGGGCCACGCTAGCAAGGAGCGCCGGCCCGCGTGGGCGGTTTCTGGAACACGTTCTAATTCATGGCGAGCGTGGGCGGCGACCCGAGTTCTAGCTCTTCTTGGCCGCGGCCTTCTTGGCAGGCGCCTTTTTGGCGGCGGACTTCTTCGCGGGGGCTTTCTTGGCCGCCTTCTTGGCGGGTGTCTTCTTCGCCGGCTTGTCGGAGTCCGGAGATTCCGGATCCGACCCGCCCTTGCGGGCCTTCACGCTGGCCTCGAGTTTGGCCAGCAGATCGGACACGTCCTCGGCCTCGTCGAGCTCCTGCGGCTCCTCTTCGGTGGTGAACGCCTCGCCGCCTTCGAGCTTCGCGTCGATCAGCTCCTGCAGATGCTCCTGGTAGTCGTCGTGATACCGGTCTGGGTTGAAATCATCGGTCATCGAGTCGACGACCTGGCTCGCCATCTTCAGCTCGGCCGGCTTGACGTCGACTTCCTTGTCCAGCACCGGGAAGTCGGGATCGCGGATCTCGTCGGGCCACAGCAACGTGTGGATCATCATGACGTCCCGCTTGCTGAGGTCCTTGACCCGCAGGGCCGCCAGCCGGGTCTTGTTGCGCAGCGCGAAGTTGACGATGGCGACCCGGTCGGTCTCCATGAGCGTCTTCGCAAGCAGCACATAGGATTTCGACGACTTGCCGTCCGGTTCGAGGAAGTAGCTCTTGTCGTACATCATCGGGTCGAGGTCGCTGGCGGGGACGAACTCGAGCACCTCGATCTCGCGGCTGCGTTCCTCGGGCAGCGTGGCGATGTCGTCGTCGGTGATGATCACGGTCTGGCCGTCGTCGGAGTCGTAGGCCCGCGCGATGTCGCGGTACTCCACGACTTCGCCACACACCTCGCACACCCGCTTGTACCGGATGCGGCCGTTGTCCTTGGCGTGGACCTGGTGGAACTTGATGTCGTGGTCCTCGGTGGCGCTGTAGACCTTCACCGGTACGTTCACCAGGCCGAAGGCGATCGAACCCTTCCAGATGGATCGCATCAGCCCAGTATTCCCGATGCGGCCGCCGCATCACGCTCAACACGGTCGGGCAGGTCGGCGCCGGCGCGCGCCACCGTCAGCGCGGCCATCAGCGCCGCGGCGCGCACGGCGGTGGTCAACGTGTGGGTGTCGATGGCGGCCAGTTGCGATCGGCGGTCGGCGCCCAGCAGGTCCAGCGACCACAGCGCGTCGATCAGACCGGTCATGAACGCATCGCCGGCGCCTACGGTGTCCACCACGTCCACATCGAATGCAGGGACCCGCACGGTTCCCGCCGCACACATCGCGAACGCCCCGGCGTCACCCAGGGTCACCACGACGATCGACGGTCCCATCGCGAGCCATCCGGCGGCGATCTGCTCCGGCGTCCGCGTCGGGTCGATCCAGCGCAGATCCTCGTCGCTGGCCTTGACGACGTCCGCGCGCTCCAACAACCCGCCGATACGGGCGCGGGCGGTATCGGCGTGGGTGATCAACGCAGGCCGCACGTTGGGGTCGAACGTCAGCGTCGCCGACAGGTGATACGTGTCGACAAGCGCCGCGACCGCCAGGCAGCCGGGTTCGAGCACGGCGGCGATCGAACCGGTGTGCACCACCACCGGAGGCGGCACCTCCGGCGTGCCGGTCAGTTGCCAGTCGATGTCGAAGGTGTAGGTCGCCGAGCCCGCCGAGTCCAGCGACGCCAGGGCGGTCGGTGTCCGCGCGGCCCGCTGGCTTCCCGGAACCAATTGAACACCTGAGGATTTCACGTAGTCACTGATTCGACGACCGCGGGCATCGGCGCCGATGTTGGTGAGGAAGTCGACCTGACGGCCCAGCCGCGCCAGGCCGACGGCGACGTTGAGCGGGCTGCCGCCGACGTGTTCGGCGCGCACGGTTCCGGCGCGCTCGACCAGGTCGATCAGCGCCTCACCGATCACCAGTGCCCTCACCGTCCTGACGCTACCGGCACTCCGCCGGTGTTCGGGCCTTATACCGTGGACTGGTGGATCGCTACGGCCGGGTGAAACTGACCAACCCGGACAAGGTGCTGTACCCGGCCACGGGTACCACCAAAGCGCAGGTCTTCGACTACTACGTCAACGTCGCCGAGGCGATGCTGCCCCACATCGCCGGTCGGCCCACGACCCGCAAGCGGTGGCCCAACGGTGTGGCGGAAGGGTCGTTCTTCGAGAAGCAACTGGCCTCCTCGGCCCCGGACTGGTTGGAGCGCGGCACCATTGCGCACCGGTCGGGCACCACCACCTACCCGATCATCGACACCGTCGAGGGATTGGCGTGGATCGCGCAGCAGGCCGCGCTGGAGGTGCACGTGCCGCAGTGGCGGTTCGTCGGTGACGCGAGGGACGGCGTGGGCCCGGCCACCCGGATCGTGTTCGACCTCGATCCCGGCGAGGGCGTCACGATGCCTCAGCTCTGCCGCGTCGCCCATGAGGTGCGGGACCTGATCTCCGACATCGGTCTGCGGACGTTCCCGTTGACCAGCGGGAGCAAAGGCTTGCATCTGTATGTGCCGCTGCAGGACCCGATCAGCTCGCGGGGTGCCTCGGTGCTCGCCAAACGAGTGGCCCAGCAGCTCGAGCAGACGATACCCAAGGAGGTCACCGCGACGATGACCAGGAGCCTTCGGGCGGGCAAGGTGTTCCTGGACTGGAGCCAGAACAACGGCAACAAGACCACGATCGCGCCGTATTCCCTTCGGGGACGCGGTCATCCGACGGTCGCCGCGCCCAGGACGTGGGACGAGATCGAGGACCCGGATCTGCGTCACCTGACCTTCGAGGAGGTGCTCGACCGGTTGGACTCCGACGGGGACCTGCTCGCCGACCTCGATGAACTGCTGCCGGTCGCCGACCGCCTGACGACCTACCGCGGCATGCGGGACACGGCCAGGACCCCTGAGCCGATCCCCGCGAAGGCGCCCACGGTGGGCAACAACGACAAGTTCGTCATCCAGGAACACCACGCCCGCCGCCTGCACTACGACTTCCGGCTGGAACGTGACGGCGTGCTGGTGAGTTGGGCCGTGCCCAAGAACCTGCCCGACACGCCATCGGTCAACCACCTCGCCGTGCACACCGAAGACCATCCGATGGAGTACCTGACGTTCGCCGGCGAGATCCCGAAGGGCGAGTACGGGGGCGGCGAGGTCTACGTCTGGGACACCGGCACCTACGAGACCGAGAAGTTTCGCGACAACCCCCCGGACGGGCCCGAGAAGGGCGGCGAGGTGATCGTCACGCTGCACGGCGAGAAGATCGACGGCCGCTATGCGCTGATCCAGACGGACGGCAAGAACTGGCTCGCGCACCGGATGAAGGACCAGCAACGACCGACCTTCGCGGACCTCGCGCCGATGCTGACCACCGAGGGGTCGGTGGAGAAGCTCACGAAGAAACAGTGGGCGTTCGAGGGCAAGTGGGACGGCTACCGGCTGCTTGTCGACGCCGACCGCGGCAGGCTGACGCTGCGGTCCCGGCGCGGGCGTGACGTCACCGGTGAGTACCCGCAACTGCAGGCGTTGGCCGCCGACCTCGCCGATCACCACGTGATCCTCGACGGCGAAGCGGTGGCGCTCGACGAGTCGGGCGTCCCCAGCTTCGGCGAGATGCAGAACCGGGCCCGCTCCACCAGGGTGGAGTTCTGGGCGTTCGACATTCTCTATCTCGACGGCCGAAGCCTGATGCGGGCCAAGTACTCCGACCGTCGACGGGTGCTCGAGACGCTCGCCGAGGGCGGCGGGCTGATCGTGCCCGACCAGATCGACGGCGACGGACCCGACGCCCTGCAGTTCGCGCGCAAGAAGCGGTGGGAGGGCGTCGTCGCCAAGAAGCGCGACTCCACCTATCAGCCCGGCCGAAGGTCGTCGTCGTGGATCAAGGACAAGATCTGGAACACCCAGGAGGTGGTGATCGGCGGCTGGCGGGAAGGAACCGGCGGGCGCACCAGCGGAATCGGCGCGCTGATGCTCGGCATCCCCGGCGAGGGCGGGCTACAGTTCGTCGGACGGGTCGGTACCGGGTTCACCGAGAAGCAACTGACCGCGCTGAGAAAGATGCTTGCGCCGTTGCACACCGACGAATCACCTTTCGCCACAGCGCTTCCGAAGCAGGACGCCAAGGGAGTGACGTTCGTGCGGCCGGAGCTGGTGGGGGAGGTCCGCTACAGCGAGCGGACTTCGGACGGCAGGCTGCGCCAACCGAGCTGGCGCGGGCTGCGCGACGACAAGACGCCCGATGAAGTCGTGTGGGAGTGACCAAGGGGTCAAGACTTGTCGGTGGTCGAATGTATGTTCGAAGTATGTCCGGGGTGGCGGTGCAGGAGGCGGTGACCGCGTTGCGGGCTGCGTTCGATGCGCTGGCCGCCTGCGAGGTCGATTTGTTGACCCGGTCCGATCTTGTCGAGCCTCTCGATGAACTCGAAACCCTGTGGTGTCAGCTGCCCGCCGTGAGGAACCGCATGCTGGCCCGCTTGCAGGCCGAGGCGACGCCGCAGGAGATGGGTGCCAAGTCCTGGAAGAACGTGCTCGCGATCCGCTGGCGGATCTCCTCCAGCGAGGCCAACCGCCGGCTGACCGAGGCCGCGGTGTTGGCGCCGCGGCGGGCGTTGACCGGAGCATCGCTGCCACCGGCGCTGCCCGCCACCGCCGCCGCCCAGGCCCACGGACTGATCAACGCGGAGCACGTCGAGGTGATCCGCAAGGCCGTCGACAAGTTGCCGGGTTTCGTGGACGCGGTCACCCGGGAGCAGTTCGAGGTCGGCCTGGTCCGTACCGCGGTCGGCGTCGGACCCAAGGAACTCAAGGACACCGCCGAGCTGACGTTGTTCCTGCTCGACCAGGACGGTCCCGAACCCGATGACACCGAACGCGCCCGCAAGCGCGGGGTGTCGAAGGGCAAGCAGCGCTGCGATGCGATGACCGACCTCACCGCGACGCTGACCCCTGAGGCGTGGGCGGTGTTGGAGGCGATCTTCGCCAAGTACGCGGCGCCCGGTATGTGTAACCCCGACGATCCCGAACCCTGCACGTCGGGCACGCCGTCACAGGCCCAGATCGACAACGACCACCGCAGCCTCGCCCAGCGCCAACACGATGCCCTGGTCGCCGTCGGGCGCATCGCCCTGATGAGTGGTGAACTCGGAAAGCTCAACGGGCTACCGGTCTCGATCATCATCCGCACCACCCTGCAGGACCTGGAATCGCGCGCCGGGGTTGGCGTGACCGGTGGCGGCACCGTCATGCCGATCGCCGAGGTGATCCGGCTGGCCGGCCACGCCAACCACCACCTGGCGGTGTTCGACGGCGCCACCGGATCGGCCCTGGATCTGTTCCGTGCCAAGCGAATCGCTTCCCCGGCGCAGCGGATCATGCTGATCGCACGCGACGGCGGATGCACCAAGCCGTGCTGCACCGTCGGCGCTTACGGCTCCCAGGTGCATCACGCCGCAGCCGATTGGACCGAGGGCGGCAACACCAACGTCGACGAACTCGGCCTCGCCTGCGGACCCGACAACCGCATGGTCGGCAAGGACGGCGGTTGGACCACCCGGATGAATGACCACTGCGAAGTCGAATGGATACCGCCACCGCAGCTCGACACCGGCCAAGCCCGGCTCAACAACTACCACCGCCCCGAACGACTCCTGCACCCGGACGAACCAGAACCCGAGGGCCACAACAACACCGGGGAGGCCGAACCAATCGAGGCCATCCTCGGCGATGAGCGCGTCGACCCCGAGCGCGGCGACCCCGAGCCGTTCGACCTCTGGCCAGTCGACAACGCCGGTGAACCCGGCGGACCTGCGCCACCTGACGACCAAGCGGCCTGACCGCTGCCGACTTCGCGTATTGCATGTCCACCCGTTGATATCGAGTGGTGAGTTGCAGTACGACAGCCTCCATCGGGGGTGAGGCGGCCGCGCCGATGCCGGCGAAGCAATCAACCGCAGGCGCCGATCGCCTCCTGCAGACCCCGCGTCGCCAACTGATCGGCCAACTCGTTGTCGGCCACGCCCGAGTGACCCTTCACCCAGAACCACTCGACTTGGTGCAGCGCGCAGGCCATCTGGAGCCGCTTCCAAAGGTCGACGTTCTTCACCGGCTGTCTGGCGGCGGTCATCCAGCCGTTGCGTTCCCACCCCATGACCCACTTGGTGATGCCGTTGCGGACATAGGTGCTGTCTGTGTAGAGGTGCACCACCACAGGTCTGGTGAGCGCCTCCAGCGCCATGATCGGTGCGGTCAACTCCATCCGGTTGTTGCTGGTCTCGCCGGGCTCGCCGCCGCACATCTCGCGGACATGCTTACGCAGGCGCAGCACCGCCCCCCAGCCGCCGGGACCTGGGTTGGGTCGGCACCCGCCGTCGGTGTGGATGACCACGACGTCGTTGATGGAGATGTCGTTGATGGAGTCCACGGACCCGAGGTACTCGCCCATGACAGTCAACCCGCCTGCGCCTGCCGGAGCAGACGCACAGCCTTCGGCCCGACCCCGTGCAGGGTGAGGAGTCCCTCGAGGTCGGTGGGCAGGTCCGTCAGGGTGTGGTAGCCGGCGTCGAGGAGTGCACCGGTCGCCGGCCTGCCGATCGGGACGCCGTCGAAGACGGGGCCACGGTCCGCGGGATCGATCATGCGCCGAGGATAAGCATTGCGCCGAGCGGTCCGCTCAGCGGCGCGCCGAGATCATCGCCGTCCGCACCGACATCCCGAACTCGTGATGCCGCAGCGTGGTGATCCGTCGCCCAGGCTGCACCGCGTCCCTGACCGGTGCCGTGCGGTCACCGAAGAATGTGGCAGTCGCATTGATGTCCGCGACGACGTACGTGATCCCCCAGAGCGTCGATGGACCGCTGCCGGCCGCATCCGGCGAACCGACGACCTCGACGATGACCTCCCCGAACCGAAAGAAGATCTGGCGGATCGGCCGGCCGCCGAGTTCGCCGTCGCGCTCCCGGCGCGGCTCCAGGCCGACAGCGGCCAGCGAGTCGACCGTTCGACCCAGGTCTGGTGACAGCAGCACCACGTGGTCGATCGCGGTGACGCCGTTCGCGTGCCTGGCAGGCATTGGAGCGATCCGATCCGACCCGCTCGTCGGGATGCCGTCGAGGTCGTGGATCGAGCCGTCCGAGGGCAGGCCGCGCAACGACCACCCGACGATGCCGGCGCCGCGGTCACGTCCGACCAGCCGGATGCGGACGCCGCCGACGCGGCAGACCGCAGCGGTGCCCGCGCCAGGATCAGCCACACCAGGATCAACGACACCAGGATCAACACTGAAGCCGGCCCTCGTCCAGGCTTCTGCGGGGTCGGCGACCTCGAACTCGTCGACGGTGACGGTCATGGACGCGCCGCGGCGATGGCTGGTCTCAAAGTGGTTGATGCGGCTCAGAGTACTTCGGGACAGCGGATCACCGTGGGGTGGGAGGAGATGCGCTAATCGCCGCTCTTCGAGTCCTCGCGCTTGGATTCCTTCTCGGAATCCTCGTCGTCTGAATCCTCAGACTCCTTCTCCTCAGAGTCCTTGTCCTCGGAGTCGTCGTCGTCCTTGTCGTCGTCGTTGTCGCGTGACTTCGTCTCCACGAACTCGACCACGGCCCAGTGACTCGGGGAGAGCAGCACTGACCATTTGCCTTCCTCGCGGCCCAGCTTGAGGACGCCGTCGTCGATCTCCCACACGGTGTCGTCGTCGTGTTGACTCTCTTGTCCATCGGAATACGTGAGTTTGAATGCCATGCTCGTGGATGCCCAGATGACATTCGTGTTACTAAGGAGTTCGTAAGTAAGTTGAGTCAGGCCGTGATGTAGGCCAGATTCGGGTCGCGGAAAAATCCCTGGACCAGTTGTGGGATTCTCTGCAGTCGGCGTAACGCGTTGGTGGCCTTGTTCTT
>Ga0209347_1004213_pt1 | contig 15312 bp, 9 predicted proteins | sample AutmiccommuBRH23_FD_187382 | JGI IMG/M metagenome (GOLD analysis project Ga0209347, IMG submission 187382) | Deep subsurface microbial communities from Mt. Terri, Switzerland - Autotrophic microbial communities BRH/23 (SPAdes) (version 2) | ecosystem: Environmental > Aquatic > Deep subsurface >... | reverse complement strand
AACATGGAGAAGAACTATGTGGTGACAATGTAGAAATGGTCAGGATGGAGGATGGCATGATTATTGTTATGGCAGATGGTTTGGGAAGCGGTGTGAAGGCAAACATACTGGCTACCTTGACGTCAAAAATTGCTGCCACGATGTTAAAGGAAGGGTCAAGTATTCATGAAACGGTGGATACGATTATTCACACCCTACCGGTATGTAACATAAGAAAGCTGGCTTATTCTACATTTACAATTATCAGGTTATATGATGACGGAAGGGTATATGCCGTTGAGTATGATAATCCTCCTCTTATTTTTATACAAGATCATGTTGTCTCACAAATGAGTAAAAGGCAAGAAGAAATAAGTGGGAGAATGATTACCGAAACCCATTTTATTCTGAAACCCAATGATGTGTTAACCATTATCAGTGATGGGGTAGTGCATGCAGGAGTCGGAGCCGTCCTAAATTTAGGCTGGAAATGGGAAAATGTTGCAAATCATCTAAAGCAGGTTGTCAGTAAAGAAAAATGCGCCAAAAACATTTCCAAGAATCTAATTGGTGTATGCCAAAGTCTGTACGAAAATAGGCCGGGAGATGATTCAACCGTGGTAACTGTGAAACTTCGACAACCGGAAATCATTGATCTTTTCACAGGACCGCCAAAGGATAAAGACGATGACAGATGGGTTGTGAGAAAATTGATACAGGGGAAAGGGAAAAAAATTGTATGTGGGGGCACGGCTGCAAATATTGTAAGCCGGGAGCTGAATGCGGAGCTTCATGTAAATATGGATTTTATTGATCCGGAAGTACCTCCGACGGCTTCTATAAAAGGGATTGATTTAGTAACGGAAGGAGTTCTTACATTAAATAAAGCAGTAGAAAAGATTATAGACTATAATCATTCATCGCAAAACATGTATACAATACACAATATACAAGGCAAGGATGGAGCCAGTAAACTGGCGAAGTACCTTATAGAAGACTGTACACATTTAAATCTTTGGGTTGGTACTGCGGTAAATCCAGCCCATCAGAATCCTGATTTTCCTATGGAATTTAGTATAAAAGTAAAGGTGGTAGAAAAACTGGAAAAGGTCATGAGAAACATGGGCAAAGAAGTGAGTACAACTTTTATATAGATGGAGTAGGTGATTATAATGAGAAAATTTGAAACCGATGTTCAGCTGATCAAATATGATGTACTTAAAACAGTAGCCAAGTTTGCTTTAGATGGTGTACTGCAGGAGAAATATGACCGGATACCTGAAATGATCAATAAGGGAACCAAGCCTAGAATCAGATGCTGTATTTATAAAGAGCGTGCAATAACTGAAGAACGGGTAAGGGCAGCAATGGGAGGAGATTCAGCAAATCCTAATGTTATAGAAGTGCTTACTATTGCCTGTGATGAATGTCCGATTTATAGATTTACCGTAACAGAAGCCTGCAGAGGCTGTCTTGCAAATCGATGCTCTCAAGCTTGTCCTGTTGGAGCAATTTATCATGTAGGACAAAGGGCATACATCGATCAGCAAAAATGTATTGAATGCGGTAAGTGTAAGGCTGCATGTCCATATGATGCAATATCAGATGTAATGAGGCCCTGCAGGCGTGCATGTCCAACGGGTGCTTTAGCTATCGATAAGGATAAGAAAGCAGTGATTGATCATGAAAAGTGCATTCAGTGCGGTGCATGTGTATATTTGTGTCCATTTGGTGCTATTATGGATAAATCTCAAATTGTAGAAGTAATCAATGAACTTAAAATGGCCAGGAAAAAAAACGAGTCTATTTACGCAATTATTGCGCCGGCAATCTCCAGTCAGTTTGCCCATGCCAAGATCGGCCAGGTAGTCAGGGCCATCAAAGAAATAGGGTTTCATGATGTGATTGAGGTAGCTCTGGGAGCCGATTTGATTGCTTATCAGGAAACTCTTGAATTTATGGAAGAAATTGAAGAAAAAAATTTTATGACCAGCTCATGCTGTCCGGCTTTTGTAGCCCTTATAGAAAAAAAATACCCTGAGTTGGCCAGAAATATTTCCACCTCAGTTTCTCCAATGACGGCTGTATCCAGACTAATAAAGAAGATCGATGAAAATGCCAGAATCGTATTTATTGGGCCATGTATTGCAAAGAAAATGGAGATACAGCAGAGTTTTATTAAAGGAAGCACCGATTATGTTCTAACCTTTGAAGAATTATGTGCAATCATAGATGCCATGGATATTGATATAGAGAAATGTGCTGAAGATGTATTAAACAATGCCTCTTTTTTCGGAAGAATCTTTGCCCGGGTTGGAGGCTTGACAGAAGCGATACAGCATGTAATTGAACGAAATGCGTTAAAGGTTAACTTTCAACCGGTAGTTTGTGATGGTGTTGATGAATGCGAAAAAGCACTAAAAACGGCAAAAGCAAATAAACTGAACGGCAATTTCATTGAAGGTATGATTTGTACGGGAGGATGTATTGGTGGGCCCGTATCTCTGCACCATGGGCCGAAAGATAAGAAAGAAGTAGACAAGTATGGACAACAAGCCATAGAAAAAGGCATAATGGATTCATTAAGAATCTTTGATGTAAAGGATATTTTATTGAAAAAACCATCCAGACAGGAGTGAACACATTTTGCCAAAAAAAATAGTATTTACTAAACGTTTAAAAAAATTCTGAAAATTTAATAAAAAACAATATTTAAACATTTTTTAAAACACTTTTTCCCACATGTCAATGGTATGATGATATTAATTAATAGAAAGGAAGTGTTGATGAATGTCGGATGTCAAAGAAAAAAAACCTAGTTTTGGAGGGGCATTATTTGTTATTCTTTTTCTATGCGTCGCTATGTTTGTACAAATCTTTGTCTTACATGCGGATTGGGTTACCCACATCACTTTGATTCTTGCTTCTGTAGTGGCTGCAATCGTGGCTATGATGTCAGGTTATACTTGGGATGATGTACAGGAAGGAATTCTCTATGGCTGTCAAATCGCCATGCTTCCCATGCTGATTTTGATGCTGGTAGGTGTTTTGATTGCATCATGGATTCCTGCAGGTACAATACCAACTCTGATTTATTATGGACTCAAGATTCTATCACCTTCTGTATTTCTACTTACAGTCTGTTTTGTATGCTGTGTTGCATCCCTTGCCACAGGAAGCTCATGGACAACTGGGGCAACCTTTGGTGTGGCTTTCATGGGAATAGGCTATGGATTGGGAATCCCTGCACCAATTACCGCAGGAGCAGTTATTTCAGGAGCAATATTTGGTGATAAGATGTCACCATTGTCAGATTCTACGAACCTGGCTGCAGGTGTTGCAGAAGCTGATTTGTTCGATCATATTAGGAGTATGATTTATACCACAGGACCAGCCGTACTTATTTCTTTGATTCTTTATGGAATTATAGGAATGAAGTTTACCGGGGGTTCCATTGATACAGCGCAGGTTGATTCTATCTTAACCGGATTAAAGGATAGTTATTTTATCAGTCCTATTACGTTAATCCCGCCAATTTTAGTTGTAGTTTTAGCAGTTCGTAAAATGTCAGGGTTAGCAGTCATGATCATAGCATCCCTGGTAGGTGGAGCATTTGCAATGATTTTCCAAGGATACAGTCTGTCAGATGTTCTTAACTTTATGAACTATGGCTTTACTTCAGAAACGGGAATTGAAGCTGTGGATGCATTGCTGAGCCGCGGAGGACTTCAGAGTATGATGTGGACCATTTCTTTAGGCTTTGTTGCTTTGAGCTTCGGCGGAATAATTGAGAAGACCAGGATGCTGGAAGTGCTGTTGGATAAGATTTCCGGTCTGGTCAGCAATGTAAAAGGCTTAATCATTACCCATGTACTTTCCAGTATAGCAGTGAACCTTTTCTCTGCCAGCCAATACATGGCCATAATTATCCCAGGGCGAATGCTGGTACCTGCTTATAAAAGATTAAACATACTGCCCCAGGTTTGTTCCAGAACCTGTGAGGATTCTGCCACAGTTACATCACCACTGGTGCCATGGGGACTATGCGGCGTTTATTTTACCGGGGTTCTGGGCGTAGCAACCGTTGACTATCTTCCTTATGTTTTCTTGGCATATTTGGCACCTATCATTGCAATTATTTATGCCGTAATCGGAAAATTCATTTTCAAGGAAGGGGATATTTCTTCGGTTAAAACCTATCATGACGGAGAGAAAGAAACTGCTTAATTGATTTTAAAATAAATTTTATAGTCTTAGTTAAGGGATATTCTTGCTTTCAGTGAAGACTGTCCCTTACTAACGAACTATACTACATCAAGATTATTTCTTTTATGTACTATTGTAGGGAGGTTAAACAGGGTAATGATCAATGGAGCAGACAGCTATATTAATCGTGACAAAGTAATTGAACTACTTACACAGTTGGTCGAGATTCATAGTCCCTATTTTCGTGAGAAAGAAATTATGGAGTTCACTTATAACTGGTTTCGGGAAAAGGATATCCCGGCTGAATATCATCGTTATTATGAAAAAAGGATAACAAATTATGACGGAATCAATGTGTTGGGAAAAATCAAGGGGAATGAAAAAGGGCCTAAAATTCTATTGAATGGCCACATGGATACTGTTGAAATCTGTGAAGGTTGGACAAAGAACCCTCTAAAAGCCACCATAGAGGGAGATCGACTTTACGGATTAGGTTCGCTGGATATGAAATCCGGTTCAGCTGCCATAATGCTAGCTGTTGAGGCATTTACCAATACCGTTAAAAATTTTAAGGGTGAGATACTCTATACTTTGGTATCCGATGAAGAAGGGCCCTACGGATTGGGGACTGACGCTTTAATAATGGATGGTATAACTGAAGGTGCAGATGTGGCCATAGTGCCGGAGCCCAGCAGCGGATTTACAGGAATACATTTTCCATGTCTTTGCCTGGGAGCCAGGGGGGGCTGGAATTATACTGTTGAATTTACAGGAAAATCAGCCCATGCCGCAAACCCTGAACAGGGTATCAGTGCAATTCTGGAAGCAGCCAAGGTTATGCTGGAATTAAAAAATTCGAAGTTGATAACAGATGAAAAACTAGGTACGGGGTCAATCTGTATAATCAAAGCAGAAGGTGGAGGAGCTGCCTGCAGTGTGGCAGATAAAGGAGCCTTTACGGTATTCAGGCATGTGGTAAGGGGCGAAAATAGGGAATATCTTGTGGAAGAGCTGCAGGAAGCCATTAGAAGGGCAAATATTGAAGGTACCGCAGTTATGAGCTTCAGAGATGCACCCCATTCTCAGAACGGAGGCTTTGAGCCATATATAGTAGAAGAATCTCATTCATATACACAAAGATTGCAGGAAAGCATTACGGCTGTAATGGGTAAACCCGGTGAAATTGCATATTTCTCCAGCATAGGGGATTTTAATTATTTGGGGTCCAGGGCAAAGCTGCCAACGTTTGTATTTGGTCCATGGGGTGAGAATTATCACACCGGGGATGAATACGTTTCACTGGATAGTGTTGTGAAGACGGCAGAGGTGATTTACGATTTTCTTTGCAGAACATTGTCAAAATCATAAGAACATGAACCAGCAAAATGCTGGTTCATGTTCTTGTTTAGGTAAAACTGAAATACAGAATTTATGTATAATCAGTTTGAATTAAATAAAAAAGTAAAAAGAAAAAAAGGTATATAAAAAATTTGTAGAATATACATTTATGGGTATACTTTTTATGAAATGAACTAAGAAGGGTGGGAATATAAAATGGATAGTAAACCAAAGTTAAATCTCAAAAGATCAATGGAGCTTTATGAAGAATCTCAAAAACTTTCACCGGGCGGAATGATGGGAATAAGACGTCCCTATAATTTCATTGCGGGAGAATACCCGATTTTTATTGAAAAAGGGTACGGAGGCCATATAATCGATGTGGACGGCAATGACTATATCGATATGCTCTGTGGCTATGGTCCCATAATACTGGGTTATCATGAACCTGAAATCAATCAGGCGGTAATTGAACAAATGGAATTAGGATTTTGTTTTTCCATGGTACAGGAGATTCAAAACGATTTACAAAAGAGATTAATAGATCTAATTCCTTCAGCAGAGATGGTTGTTTTAGCAAAAACAGGCTCCGACGTCACCAGCATAGCAACCCGAATAGCAAGGGCGTATAATGACAAGTCAAAGATATTACGCTGTGGTTATCATGGTTGGCATGATTGGTGTGTAGAAAGTCATGGTGGTGTTCCGAAGCAAATTTCGGAGCTGACCATAGAATTCCCATATGGCGATTTGAATATTTTGGAAGAATTGTTGGAAAAAGACAAAGACGTGGCCTGTATCATTATAACTCCCGTGGGACATCCCCTGGCACTGCCGGTAATTCCGCCCCCTGATGGATATTTACAGGGAGTCCGGGAATTGGCAGATAAATATAATGTAGTGCTGATATTTGATGAAATCCGCAGCGGTTTCAGGGTTGCCATGGGCGGTGCCCAGGAACGCTATGGTGTTACACCTGATTTGTCCGTATTTGGTAAAGCCATGGCCAATGGATATCCCATTAGCGCTGTTGTAGGTAAAGCAGAATTTATGAAAGTACTGGAGAAGAAGGCGTTTGTCAGTTCAACATTCTTTCCTAACAGCTTGGAAATGGCGGCAGCCATGAAATGCATCGATATTTTGGAAAGAGAAAATGTTCTGGAGGATATTTGGAGCAGAGGTCAGGTATTTTTGAATAGGTTAACAAAGCTTGTTGAAGATTCAAGAGTTCCCGCTACGGTTTCCGGTATTCCCCCAATGCCTTATATAACCTTTGACAAAGCGGATGACCAATATAAGGAGCGCAGAAATCTTTTCTATACTGAAACGATCCGAAGAAATCTGTTTATACAACCGTATCACCACTGGTATATAGCGTACAGACATACAAATGAAGACCTGGAATATGCACTTAATGTCATAGCAGAAGCTTTAGAAATTACTAATCAAAAGTATCCTGTTAAATAGATAATAGATAATTTCTGAAGCTGAAGTTATGAAAGTAACTTGATAGTACAAGAAATTTTCATCCTTGTAGGGGAGGGTCTCTGTGCTCTCCCGCTTGGGGCGGATATTGCCCGCCCGGTAGGTAAATAAGTTCAAAGCCACCGGCACTGCCGGTGGCATGAATTTTAATATTTCTCAAGATAATTAGAAGTTTCTTGTCTTGAGAAATATTAAAATTCAGTCAGAGTTGTATAACAGCCTTAAGACTGAAAAGCTGCCTTTAGGGTGGAATGTCATGGAAAAGGATGATGAGTATGGGAAAGATAGATTTAATCGTATATAATGGCACAGTGTTGACCATAGATGATAACAATACAATATGTAATTGGATAGCAGTCAGCCAAGGGAAGATAATGGATCTGGGAGATGACGAAGGATATAAAAAGTATTTAAAAGAGGCCAATGAAGTCCTGAATTTAAATGGAAAAACTGTGCTGCCGGGCTTTTATGACAGTCATGTCCATCTGGTACAAACTGGACTGAATATGTTGGATGTGGATTTAAGTAACGTAAAAAACATCAATGAATTACTTGGATTAATAGAAAAAAAGGCCCAAAATACACCGTCCGGAGAATTGATCAGGGGGATAGGGTTCGATGAATTACGGCTTGAAGAACAAAGAATGCCTACCAGATATGAATTAGATGACTGCGCGCCTAATAATCCCGTTTGGATTAACAGAGTGGAATATCATACAAGCGTTGTCAATTCCTTGGCTCTTCATCAGCTGAGTTTACCCTACAATCTTGAGGGCATAGTAAGGGATGAAAGAAATCTTCCCATAGGCTTACTAACAGGTAAAGCCAGTGCTCTGGTGCGGAATCAAATCTTTAATACCATCCCTGACCAGACGAGACTGAAGGGTATTAATGAAGCCTTGAATAAGGCTGTGGAAAATGGAATAACCACACTGAATGCCATGGAAGGAGGTTTTACCTTCCACGACAAGGATGCGGAGCTAATCTTTAAAAACAAGGAAGTTTTCCCAATAGATGTTGTCTTGTATTATCAAACGGTGAATGTAGAGAAGATCTTAAATAAGAAGTTGTCCAGGATCGGTGGATGTATATTCCTGGATGGTTCCTTCGGCTCCAGGACGGCAGCCTTGACTGAACCATACAGCGATGATTTTTCTACCGGGGGAGTTCTTTATTTTAGTCAGGAGGACTTAAATGAATTTGTGTTGAATGCCCATATTAATCGTCTTCAAGTAACAGTTCATGCCATAGGAACCAGAGCAATAGAACAGATACTAAATGCCTATGAATATGCTCAATCTATCTATCCCAGGGAGGATCACCGTCACAGGATTGAACATTTCGAGCTGCCCCGCGAGGATCATATTGAGAGGGCTGCCCAATTGGGTCTGATACTCTGCATGCAGCCTGCCTACGAATATTTTTGGGGAAATCCAGGTGGCATGTACGAGACAAGGCTAGGACCTGAAAGAAGCAGAAAAACAAACCCCTTGAAGAAAATACTAGAGAAGGGTATCACTGTGACGGGGGGCTCCGATAGTGATGTTACTCCAATGAATCCCATTCTTGGAATCCATACGGCAGTAAATCATCCTAAAGAGGAGTATGCAGTTGATATCATGCAAGCCCTAAAGTTCTATACCATAAACGGGGCAAAGGCTGTTTTTGAAGAAAAACAAAAAGGAAGCATAGAAGTAGGAAAACTGGGAGATCTGGTAATATTGGATCAAAATCCCCTAAACATAAACAAAGCCCGTATTAAAGATATAAATGTGATGGCAACCATTAAAGAAGGCAATATACTGTTCATGAGATAAGGTGTGATGGAATTGGCCAAGCTTGAAATATATATGCTGGGAAATCTGAAAATACTATTGAACAATCAACCTATAACCGATCAGATGAGCAACAAGGCCATAGGGATTCTTTGTTACTTGGTTTTTCATAAGGGAAAACCGGTAAGCAGGGACAAGCTGGCTTCTTTTTTCTGGGATTCCAGCAATATTGAAGCTGCCCGATATAATCTGAGGTATAATCTTTGGTCTTTACGCAAGAACCTTATGGATGACAACGATGAATACGAATTCATTGTTACCCACAAAGACCGATGTAAGCTCAATTTGGATTGTTCTGACATATATGTGGATGTTTTCGAAATGGAGGATATTTTGAAGGCCAATCAACAAAAAGAGGACTCCAATTCTCTAATACAGCTGGAAAAAATAAAAAACATATACCGTGGGGACTTTCTCGAAGGCTTTTATATCAAAAACTGTCCCGAATGGAATGACTGGATATTCTTTGAGAGGGAGAGATTTCAGAGGAAGTATTTTGAAGTCTTACACCAGCTTACTTCGATTTATAAAAACAATGAAAAGTATTTTAAAAGTATTGAAATACTGGAAGAAATGTTGAGGTGTAACCCCCTTCAGGAAGAATTGTATGTGGAGCTCATTAAGATTTATTTGGAGCTGGGAGATAGGAATGCGGCTTTAAATCAGTATAAGAGATGTTGTAATGTATTGAGGCAAGAATTAAACGTGGGACCCATGGACAGTACGAAGAAGATTTATGAAGAGATACAAAAAAATGATAAACCCCACGAAACCCGCTTTCAAGAAACTGAAAGGGATTTACCATATGATAAAAGCGTTACCATTCAACTGATTGAAAAAGATAAAATGAGAAAATTAATAAGAGAAAGCAAAGAAACCCATCATCAAACCACACTTTTTACAGAATGCTATCCTGTGCAAGAATTATCATATTATTGGGTTTCAAATCTTCTGAGGGAAATCATCAAAACATTTGATGGGAAAAAGTTAAAGGAAATACCGCTGTATTACTGGAAAGACCTGCTTCGTATTGATCTCAGTGTTTTGAACCTGTTTGAAGTAATGGACCCATATTATCAACTGACTCCGGAAACTGAAAAAAACAGGATATTTCATGGTCTGGAACAACTCCTATCCCATATTTCCGATGAACAGCCCTTATCTATTTTGATTCATGAATTTCAATGGATTGATGAGAATTCATTCCAATTTATTAAATATTTTCTGTTCAGAAACAAGGAAGCTAAAGTTGCTATTGTCATAGCCGGTGATCCCAATGATGGCAAGGTGGAAGAATTGAAGAAGTATTTTAGATTACGAGAAATATAGTCGTTACAACGGGAAGTGATTAATAATGATTTTTTTATCCTAAATAAAAGAGGTGGTACAGCAGTTTGCAGAGGCAGCCAGTGCTGCACTGAGAGTGGATGTCGAAGTATTTGACAGAAATCGAAGGATTGCAGGGACGGGCAGAGCCAAACTTCTCATCGGTAATAATATTTTGCCACAGGGAATTATGGATGGTTTTACACCGGAAGAAAAAGTAAGAGGAAACCTGGGAGAAATCATCGTTGGGACAAAGCCGGGAAGGCAGTGCGAAAAAGAAAGAATATTCTTCAACCCAATAGGAATGGGTATTCATGATTTGTCGGAGGCCCACAGGGTGTTTGAAAATGCATTGAGAATGGGGATTGGGAAAAAGCTGGCATTATGGGAGAATCCAATATTGGGATAGTCAAAAAGGTACAGCAATAAAAATACACACCTTAGGGTGGTAGTTTTATGGAAGTCCCTGTCATTCTGAACGAAGTGAAGAATCTTTTTTAAGATCCTTCGCTGACGCTCAGGATGACAGCTTCCCTATTACACCCCGCTGTTATGGAAGATGTGTATTTTTATTTTATAACACATAGGAAATTATGAACATTTAAAAATTGTGGATAACTTCATAATTTTCGTCATGTGTTTCATAAAAGTCTTCCTTAGAAATCTTCCAATGGAAGACTTTTTTATTAAGCTACTTCTTTTAATTTTCTTGTTCGTATCAGGTTACTGACAATAAAAAATGCCATGAGAGAGATGCCAATTACATCTGTATACAGACCCGGTTTAACCAGCAGTACAGCAGCTGCAAGAGCCGTAAACTGTTCATATATTTTTAAAGGAGACCTAAAATATTTTTCATTTGCAGCGCCAAGGCATATAATCCCTAACATTCCGGAAATTATGGTTAATATCAATCTCCATACTACCACATTTTGCATCAGCAGTATAGGAGAATATACAAACATGAATGGAATAATAATTCCGGCAGAAGCCAGTTTAAACCCACTGAAGGCAACATCCGTAGGATTGGCTCCCGAAATGCCTGCAGCCGTATAGGAGGTCAAGGCGACGGGTGGAACTACTGCCGATAAGGTTCCATAATAGAATGCGAAGAAATGGGCTGCGATTGGAAGAACACCCATCTTAATCAGTGCCGGGGCGGCAACACTGGCAGTAATAATATAACATGCCGTTGCCGGAAGACCCATTCCTAAGAAGATTGATGATACCATTACCAGAATAAGAGCTAACCATAAATGACCGAAGGAAAGTTTCATAATATTTAAGGCTATTACTTGACCCAAGCCTGTCATAGAAACTACACCAACAATAAATCCCACAACACCGCAGGCTATGGCCACAGATACAGCAGTTTTTGATGCTTCTTCCAGAGCCAATATATATTTTTTTAAGTCCATCCTTGTATTTTTTCTTAAAGAGCTAAATAAGATGGTGGCGATCAAACCAAAAAATGCAGCATATAGAGGTGTCACCCCCTTTATCAAGAAAAATAAAATGACTACAATGGGTAGAACCAAATGCCCTTCATCTTTTAATACCTTTTTAATATCAGGGAGCTCCGATTGGTTCATTCCCTGCAAACCTATTTTTTGAGCTCTGAAGTCCACCATCACAAATATGGCAAAATAATAGAATATTGCCGGTATAATTCCGGCATACATGATTTTTAGGTAGGGAATACCTAGAAAAGAAGCCATGATAAAAGAGGCTGCCCCCATGATGGGAGGCATCAATATTCCGCCTGTGGATGCCGCAGCTTCTACTGCTCCTGCAAACCTTGGAGAGTAGCCGACTTTTTTCATCAATGGAATGGTAAATGCCCCTGTTGTAGCCACGTTCGCTTGAGCAGAACCACTGATGGTTCCCATTAGGCCCGATGCCATTACAGCAACTTGAGCAGGCCCGCCTCTCAGTCTTCCTGCAAAGGCTAAAGCAAAATCATTAAAAAATTTGGCTGTGCCTGAATACTGTAAAAAGGAGCCAAATAGAATAAACATGAATACATAGGAAGCCGAAACCATGATGGTTACACCAAACAAGCCTTCATCTGTCATGTACATTCTAGTGAGGATTCTTTGCCATGAAAAGCCTTTATGAGCTAAAATTCCCGGAAACATTTGACCGAATCGAGCATAGAAGATGAAAAAAATAGATAGTACAGGTAGGATAGCACCCACTGCCCTTCGGGCAGCTTCAAGAGTCAAGATAATTGCCAAAACTGCAAATACAAAGTCTGTGGTGTTTGGTATTAGGGACCTTTCCACCAAACTATCATAGGTTAGAAATATATATATACCGATAGCTAAGCCTCCGACACTTAATACCCAATCAAGGATAGACGGTTTTTTCGGAGAGGATTTTCTGGTAGCAGGGTACATGATAAAGGTTAATGCCAACATCATACCTAAGTGTAAAGCATTTTTCTTAATAAGAATCATAAGACTAAAGCTGTTCATCCAAATATGAAATAATGATGTAAATACAGCATAGATGGTGACCAATAATGCGATTTTCCCTGCAAGAACCCTTTCACTTATAGGTTCCTGCTTCTTCTTAGACGAGGAATCAGATTTTCTAAACAGCATTTTTTATACCTCCTTTTTCTGCATTTTATAGGGTGACGATATAGAAGAATTTACCCGACCATGGGAATGATCGGGTACAGTAGTTTATTTAGGCATCAATTCAGATGGAATTTCGATTCCTTTTTCCTGATAGTATTTTGCAGCACCAGGATGAAGGGGTACCGGCGGCAGTCCCTGAACAGCGTTTTCCAATGTTACTGTTTCCAATGCCATATGGGAACCTTTGATTTCCTCATAGTATTCATACATAGTTTTTGTCAAATTGTAGATTAATTCTTCATCAGCAGATGCATTGGTAAACAATGCAGACTTAATACCAACAACTTTTACATCCTTGTCAAGACCGGGATAAAGACCGGCAGGTACTGTAAACTGTCCATATTGTGGAGCTGCTTCCTTTAACTTTTTATAGTCTTCATCACTGAACTCCAGCATTTTTACATCAGTTTTACTGGCGAATATTTCTGAAACGGATGAAGTTGGGATACCTGCTTCAGCATTCATGCCATCTAACTGACCGTTTTGCATGGCACTGGATGCTTCTGAATAACCAAGGTGTTCTGCTCTGTAATCTCCCTTAGACAAGCCTCCAAGCACATTTAGAATTTTTAATGTGCTGTACTCTGTACCGGAACCTGCTCCACCTACATTGATGGAATGTCCTTTTATATCGGCGATAGAGTTGATTCCTGATGCTTCTGTAACAACGATTTGTGAAAGCTCCGGCCAAAGACCCGTAACCATTCGAACATCTTCAAACTGGTTGCTCGCAAAGTTTTCCTGTCCGATCATGGCAAAATATCCCAAACTTGCCACAGCAATACCTAATTGTGCTTCCTCGGCCTTTAGCATGTTTAGATTTTCTACAGAACCCCCGGAGGATTGAGCGGACGCCACAACACCCAAGTCACCAAGTTTTTCACTCCATAGAGTGGCCAGAATTGTGCCAACAGGATAATATGTACCTCCTGTCGAACCGGTAACGATGGTTACGAACTGTTTCTCAGGAGCTTTGGGCGCTGTTTCAGTTCCCGCAGATTCCTGCTTTGGTGTACAGCCGCCTAAAGATACGATCATAAGAATAAAGATCATCATAATAGCAAATATTTTTTTTGTCTTCATTTTTTTCCCTCCCATTTATTTTTTGTATCCACCTTATTCATAGCAATTAGTGTGCCAATGGATGGAAAGCTTTGAATTTCAACAAAGTTTAGAATAAATAGCAGGAATTAGACAGAAAAACCATAAAAAAACCCTGCAAATATTGCAGGGTTGAAAAAAATGCAGACTTGTTGGACTATTTTTTATATTCCGCTATTTTATAATGCAGGCTTCTTTCACTAATCCCAAGAATTTCGGCTGTCTTCCTTCTGTTCCCATCCATTACCTCTAAGGTTTCTATAATTACTTGTTTTTCAATAGCATGTAAGCTTTGTCCGGTTTTGATGGGAATGATGCTGGGATCCATAAGAACATATGGATCTTTATAAAGACTTGTTACTTCATCAGGTAAATCCTTTAAATGAATGAATTCATGGTCAGTAAGGATCAGGGCTCTTTCAATGATATTTTCCAATTCACGAACATTTCCTTTATATTCGTAAGCTTCCAGTACCTTCAATGCCTCTCTTGTAATCCCCTTTGCTTCTTTACCGATTTCTTTGTTCCATTTTTTGATGAAATGCTCCACCAGGAGAGGAATATCTTCTTTACGTTCTTTTAATGAAGGCAAATTGATGGTAACCACATTTAATCGGAAAAATAAATCTTCACGAAAATTGCTCTGCTCCACTTCATTCTTTAGATCTTTATTGGTGGCAGCGATGATACGCACATCTACCTTTTTGCTTTCTTCTGCACCCAAGGGAAAGATTTCTTTTTGCTGAAGTACTCTGAGAAGCTTGACCTGGAGATTAATATCCAACTCACCGATTTCATCGAGGAAGATGGTACCACCATGGGCAAGTTCAAATCTTCCTCTTTTTCGTTGGTGTGCATGGGTGAAGGCGCCCTTCTCATAACCAAATAATTCGCTTTCTATCAAATTCGCCGGGATTGCGCCACAATTTAATGCTTCAAACCTTGAATTTCTTCTTTTTCCTTGATAATGTATAGCCCTGGCTGCCAATTCTTTACCACTTCCACTGGCACCTTGGATTAAAACATTGACATCAATATCCTTCACCCTGTCAATCAAGTGAAAAACATCCTTTATTTTCTTTGATTTTCCAATAATACCGTCTCTGCCATATCTTTTGTCAATTTCTTTTTCCAGATAGTGAATTTTTTCATGGAGGTTTCTGTATTCAATGGATTTGTTTAATAAAATACGAAGCTTTGTCATATCCAGCGGTTTCTCTATATAATCAAAGGCACCTTCTTTTATGGCTTCTATAGAGGATTTAATACAGCCATAGGCTGTCATTATGATCACAATGGTATCTTTTTGGTGGTTTTTTATGAATTTCAATAGATCTATGCCGTTCATATCACCAAATCTTAAATCTATAAGAGCAACATCAACTTCATGGTTTTCT
>Ga0209347_1004212_pt1 | contig 15313 bp, 9 predicted proteins | sample AutmiccommuBRH23_FD_187382 | JGI IMG/M metagenome (GOLD analysis project Ga0209347, IMG submission 187382) | Deep subsurface microbial communities from Mt. Terri, Switzerland - Autotrophic microbial communities BRH/23 (SPAdes) (version 2) | ecosystem: Environmental > Aquatic > Deep subsurface >... | reverse complement strand
CATTCTACGACGTCCGCGCCCGGGACGACCACCACCACCGCCTCCCAGAGAAGGCTGAGGCCTTCTGGGTTCATTGGAATCCTGGTGACAGCCCCGTTCCAGGTAGGCGCGGACCCCGGTTTTGCAGAGGAGGACCTTGGCGTTTCCCACATAGGGCATCAGATCGCCCTGGAACTCTCTGCGCTCGCGCATCAGGGGGCTTTCCGCGCCGATCCTGGCATCGTGCCAGCGGCAGGTCCAAGGGTACTGACCTCCGTAAGGCGGCCTGAATGGTTCCCCAGGCTTGTGGGACCTGAATGATTCCCTGGAATGGTAGATATAGGTGGGATTGGGAAACAGGCTGTCATGGTCGTTGCAGTAGACTTTCAGGATCAAGGCCATTTCGTGCAGATTTGATCCGCACACGGCCTCTGCGGCGTGCTCCCTCGCCAGTCTCGCAACGGGCAAACCCAGCGCCATCAGCACACTGATAATTGCGATGACCACGAGCAGCTCGATGAGTGTGAATGCCCTCTTCATCTCGCGCACTCCTTAATAGCGGGGAACCTGGGAAATCGGGGTTTGCCCCTTCTTGTTGGGGCAGATCATCTCCTCCAGGATCGCCTGCCCCTCGGAACTCGTCGCCCGGACCCAGTTCTTGTCGGCCGGCCGGCGGATCAGCCGGCTGTGGGCCCACCTGTCGAGTTCCCTCATGTCGGAAGCCGAGCATTTGCTCTCGCTCTCCGGGTCCGGCTGCTCCAGGAAGCCCACGAATAGGTCCGAATCGTTCGGGTTCCGCACGTAGCTGTACACGTGGGCCCGAAATCCGGCGAACTCGCCGTTGGCCGCAGGGCCGGACGGCGCGGCAATCGGTCCGGTTTTCTTCGGGCTGCCCTCGAATAACTTGCCCGTGTTGGTATCGTAGAACCAGGCCGCCTTGGCCTGCGGGAAGGACTCGCCGGGCGCCGGCCACAGCGTCCAGGCCAGCACGAGGCCCACCAGCATCAGAGACATTCCCGCCGTGCCGAAGGCCAGGAGCGGGTGGGCGTTGAGCCATTCCCTCGGGCCTCCGCCGGCCGCTGTGCCGCGCAAGTCCTCCAGGCGATGTCGGATCTCGTAGCGCAAAACATCGGGAATCCTGAGTGCCATCGGCCTACTCTCCCTCGTCGTTCTCGTCTTGAATGGGCATGTTGCCGACCAGGATCCGGACCAGGTAGTCCAGGTCGGCGTTGTCAACGGAAGCCTCCATCTCGTCGGCGACCGTGCCTCGGATCAGCCCGAGTGTGCGTGGGTCTTTCCAGTGGATCATCTCGCCATGGCCATCCGCAAACGTCATGTTGCAGCCGTTGCTGTGGCGGTTCGTTATGCCCCCCACGCCAAAGAGGTCCGGCGGCCGCCATAGCCATTTCTTCTGCTCCGAATCGCGCAGCAGGGGCCAGTAGCACCGCGAGGCGCTGGACTGTCGATCCGCAAAGACCATACAGTCGCTGGGGTGCCGGATCTGGTGGAATCGCTCGTAGGGCAGTACGCCGTCGCGAAATGCCCCTCCCATCGTGTTGGAGACGCCATAGGAATCGATCTGTGGACCCCGTCTGCCTGTTCCGGATGCATGCGTTTTGCAGACGAATGCGTCTTCCTGCGGGACATAGGGTTTCAGTGCGGATTGGTATCCGTCCGGCCGGCAGAGTCTGTCATCGTGGTTGGTGCTGAAGAGCATCCAGCCCAGGAACAGTTGGTGCTGGCTCGCCAGGCAGTGGATCTGCTCGCCCTGTTTCTGGGCCCGCGTCAGCGACGGCAGCATCAGGGACATCATCAGGCTGATGATCGAGACCACCACCAGCAGTTCGATCAGGGTGAATCCGCTCCGCAAACGACCGTTTTGCTCTCTCACGCTCCGCTCCATCGTTCTCGACCTCCCTGACAGCAACATCATCCATGCAGGCAATAGACCCCGCATCTCGCACCTCGATTGCACGCCAAGCCGCATTCTGTCGCCGCAACCGTATTGTAACCGCGTGACAAAACACAAGTCAAGGGGGAATCACAGCAGGATGGTCTTCAGGGTGCATGACCGTTCTTGCGGCTCCAACAGAGCGGGTGTGGAGGCTTGTTCGAAGAATGCGTTTATCGCTTTGCGGGTACCGATGGGGAGCTTGCCCATCTGCATTGTCGGAGGTGGACTGGCGATGCCGGCTCGGAGGATAGGGCAATGCTGGCGAGCGACCCGAGCGCCGCGGCCGGTGTTATACGGTGGGGAGGGCCCGGCTCTTTCCGGGCCTTCCACGGCGCCCTCAAACGCATCCTTTCGCGTTTGGGGACCCCCACCCTCCCCATCGGTACCCAGAATGCGAAAAACGCACCTTCAGAATGGTATGGGCTTGCGACACGCACGCAACTACGGACGTGCACCCTGTGCTTCAGCCCATGCCGGATCGTACATGGCAGTCTTCCCTCTCTACGGACATCTCGGTGTCGAAAACATCGTCGCCCGATCCTCGGAGGCCAGCCGGGCTTCGGCGAGCAAAGAACGCCGAAGACACGTATATACTAACAATATCCTACCGCTCAAAAAGGAGGTCGGCAAGCGAGGATTTCCGTCGAGACTCGTCGAGGGCGGGTTGGCCCGCCGGGCGGTCCTTGACAGGCGCATCCGCAGCCCCTACAGTGAGGAAATATGGCGAAAACATTGTATATTATTGACGGGCACGCCCATATCTATGCGGCGTACTATGCCCCGATGCGACAGCAGCTCAGCAGCCCCAGCGGCGAGCCGACGAAGGCGACGTATATCTTCACGAACGCCTTGCTGGGCTTGATCGAGAAGCAGAAACCCGATCTGATCGCGGTGGCCATGGACAGCAAGGCCCCGACGCTGAGGTCGCAGGTCTTTGCCGAGTACAAAGCGAATCGCCCGCCCATGCCGGAGGAGTTACCGGTGCAGGTGGACCGGATCAAGGAGATTCTCGGGGCGATGCGGATTCCCGTCCTGTGCCTGGACGGCTACGAGGCCGACGACATCATCGGCACCCTGGCCTGCAAGGCCGCCGCCGACGGCTATGACGTGCTGATCTGCTCGAAAGACAAGGACATCCTGCAACTGCTCGATTGCCGGGTCCGCGTGTACGACATCAAGACGGGCGAGATCACCGACAGCGAAACGATGAAGCGGAAGATGGGGATCGAGCCCAAGCAGATCATCGACTGCCTGGCCCTCGAGGGCGATGCGATCGACAACGTGCCCGGCGTGCCGCTGATCGGCGAAAAGACCGCCCGGGAGCTGATCCGCCAGTATGGCGACCTCGACAACCTCTACGCCCACGCCGACGAGATCAAGGGCAAGCGGGGCGAGAACCTCCGCAGCTCGAAGGAGCAGGCCTACGTCAGCAGGGGGCTTGTGACTCTCGACTGCAACGTGCCCGTGGAGATCGACTATGGGGCTCTGGCCCGCCAGGAGCCCGACAAAGAGAGGCTTGCGGAGATCTATACCGAGCTCGGATTCAACCGTCTGCTGGGCCAATTGAGCGACAAGGGGGAACCCGCGAAGACCGATGCGGCCCCGAACGCCCCGGCGGTAATCGAATCGGTGGCTCCTTCATTGCCGGCCAGGGATCTGGCGGTTCGAGGGTCCGCCGCCACGCTGACGCACAGTTACACGCTCGTGGACACACCTGAGAAATTCGCCGCCTTCGTCGCCGAGCTTCGCGGTCAGAAGCTCATTTCTGTCGATACCGAGACAACCAGCCGCAATGCCATGCGGGCCGAGCTGGTGGGCCTGAGCTTCTGCTGGGAGGCGGGCAGGGCGTTCTACCTGGCGGTTCGTGCTCCGCTCGGGTCGCCGCATCTGGATATGGAAACGGTCCGGCGGGAACTCGGTCCCATCCTGGCCGATGACTCGGTCCGCAAGATCGGCCAGAACCTCAAGTACGACATGCTCGTGCTGCGAAATGCCCGGATGCCCCTGGGCGGCATCTACTTCGACACGATGGTCGCCTCCTACGTGCTCGATCCGGAGCGGCTTTCCCACTCGATGGACAATCTCGCTCTGGACCTGCTCAATTACGAGTGCATCCCCATCGTCTCGCTGCTGGGCAAGGGCAAGAACCAGCTCACGTTCGATCTCGTGGACCTGCCCGCCGCAGCGGAGTATTCCGCCGAAGACGCCGACGTCACATATCAGCTTTACCTGTGCCTCAAGGACCGGCTCGAACGCGAGCCGCAACTCGACAAGCTCTTCCACGACGTCGAGATGCCGCTGGTCGAGGTGCTGGCCGACATGGAGTACGCCGGGGTCTCGATCAATACGGCCCTGCTGCGTCAGATGTCCGGCGAGCTGGACCAGGCCCTGAGTTTCGTGGCCGACCAGATCTATCGGGAGGCCGGCACGGTCTTCAACGTCGATTCACCCAAGCAGCTTGGCGAGGTCCTGTTCGACCAACTCCGCCTGCAACCGCCCCGGCTCGGCAAGGCCGCGCGCAGCACGGATGCGGAGGTCCTCGATAGTCTCTCGGAGCAGCACCCGATCGCGGCAATGGTCCTGGAGTATCGCAGCCTGGGCAAGCTCAAGAACACGTACGTGGACACGCTCGGGGCCCTGATCCACCCGAAGACCAAGCGGGTCCACACGTCCTTCAACCAGACCGTGACCGCCACGGGCCGATTGTCCTCCAGCAATCCCAATCTCCAGAACATCCCGATTCGCACGGAACTCGGTCGCAAGATTCGCGGGGCGTTCGTGCCCCAGAAGGACGGCGATTGCATTCTCAGTGCGGATTACAGCCAGATCGAGCTGCGGCTGCTCGCCCACTTCTCGAAGGACGAGGCCCTGCGTACGGCATTCGCGGCCGACCAGGACATCCACCGGTTCGTCGCCTCGCAGATCTATAACGTCCCGCTCGACAAAGTGACAAGCGAGCAACGCTCGCGCTGCAAGGCCGTGAACTTCGGCATCATCTACGGGCAGGGGGCCGCCGCCCTCGGTCGCGGCATCGGCATCAGCACCGCCGAGGCCAAGGACTTCATCGACCAGTACTTCGCCCGCTATGGCTCGATCCGGGCCTTCATCGACGAGTGCATCGCCAAGGCCAAACGCACGGGCTACGCCGAGACCATCCTCGGCCGGCGGCGCAAGATCTCCGACCTCCGCAGCAACAATATGGGTCGCCGGGCCCAGGCCGAACGGCTGGCTGTCAACACGGTGATCCAGGGGTCCGCCGCGGATCTGATCAAGATCGCCATGCTCAACATCCACAGAAAGATCCGGGCCGAGAAGCTGCCTGTGCTGATGATCCTGCAGGTCCACGACGAATTGGTGTTCGAGACGCCCGTCGCCGAAGTCCAGGACCACGCAAAGTGGGTCGCGGCGGAGATGGCCCGAGCCCTGCCCTTCGACGTCCCGCTGAAAGTCGACACCAAGTACGGGCCCTCCTGGCTTTCCGACAAGTGATCCGGTGATGAAGTGGCGGAAACTCCGAGGAGGGACCGCAGACGATTGACTTGAGCCGGCTCGGCGATTACGCTACGCCAATGTGATCAATCTGACCTGACGACACATTCCTGTAGCGGAGATCGGATTATGAAGGCTCGACGGAGTGCAGCATTCGTTCTTATCATCGTGGCGTCCTTTTGGAATGTCGCGGCGGCGAACGCCCGGCAGGACTACTCCCAGGGAATTCTGGATCGCAAGCAGGTCCTCGACGCGGCCGCTCGGGCGACATTGGCGACCTATCCCAACGCCGACACCGTTCAGATCGACGACTTCACCCTGTGCGAGTACGAGCCGAACGGCGCCGGGATCGCCTGGACCGACAACTACACGAAGGCGCTCACGGAAAAGGGCCGTCGCGAAGGGCAGAGCATGTCCTTTCAATTCACGCTGCCGTACGACCGGACGACGGTGAAACTGCTCGAGCTGATCAAGCCCGACGGCTCGGTGGTGCCGGTCGATGTCGAGACGCAGAGCAAGGTCATGATCGATCGCTCCCAGATGGGCTCCAACATCTACAATCCCAACAGCAAGGTCCTTCAGGTCGGCATTCCCGGCGTGCAGATCGGCGACGTGGTCCACGTCATCGTGTGCCAGGAGACGATGAAGCGGTACATGCCCGACACATGGGACGACTACCAGGTCTTCGAATCGACCGCGCCGATCCAACATGCGGTGTACGAGGTACACGCGCCGAAGGACCGGCCGCTGTCCTGCATCGCCCTGCGGGAACCGGTCGAGAGCACCGTGTCGCACCGCCGAGAGGAGCGAGACGGACGGATTGTCTACCGTTGGGAGATTTCGGACGTGCCTCAGTTCTACGCCGAGCCGGACATGCCCCCGGCGTACACCGTGGTTCAGCGGTTGCTGGTCAGCACGCTGCCGGACTGGAAGGCGATTTCGAGTTGGTACTGGCAGTTGTCCAAGCCGCACCTCGACGCGACGACGCCCGAAATGCAGGAAACCGTCAGCAAGCTGATCGAAGGCGTGACGGACCGGCAGAAGCGAATCGAAGCGATCTTCTACTGGGTCTCCAAGCAGGTGCGGTACATGGGGATCACGATCGAGGACGAATCCCCCGGTTGGGAACCGCACGACGTGAAGCTCACGTTCGAGAACCGCCACGGCGTGTGCCGGGACAAGGCGGCCCTGCTCGTGGCCATGCTGCGATTGGCGGACATCGAGGCATACCCGGTCCTGATCGACGTCGGGCCGAAGAAGGATGCCGAGGTCCCGGCGGTCATGTTCAATCACGCGATTGTCGCCGTGCGGGACGGCGACGAGTATCAGCTCATGGACTGTACCGACGAGAACACCAAGGACCTGCTCCCGAAGTATCTGTGCAATCGCAGCTACCTCGTGGCCCATCCCGACGGCGAGACCCTCCAGACTTCGCCCATCATTGCGGCCCAGGAGAACCTGGTCCACGTCGAGACCGTCGGCGAGATTGACAGCCGGGGGAACCTGACGGCCGAGACGAACATCCGGTTGGACGGCATCAACGACAACGCCTATCGAGGGTTTTTCGCCAGCAACAAGCCCGAGGAACGCCGGCGATTCTTCGAAGGGGTCCTCAAAGTCGCGCTGCCGACGGCGACCCTGACGGACTTTGAGATTCGCCCGGCGGACGTGCAGGACACCTCCGTGGCCCTGTCCATTCGCCTGCGGTTTGCCGCCAGGGACATCCTCATCGGCGACGGCGGCACCCGGATGATGCCGGTGCCGCAAGTGGGAACGAGGGTCGGCCTGGTGAACTTCATCATCGGTCAGACGGGCCTCCAAAAACGCCGATTCCCCTTGCAGACGAACTACGCCTGCGGCCTGCAGGAGAAGCTGAGCCTGCGGATCGATCCGGCGATCGGCTCGTTCGTCTCGCTGCCGGAACTGGACCCGATCGAAGATCCGACGATCACGTGGAGCCGCAAGTTCGTTCACGAGGGCGGTACTCTGGAAACACAGGCCGAGTTCCTCATCAAGGTTGTCGAGCTCGACCCCGGGCAGTACCTGTCACTCAAAGAAAGTCTCAAGCAGATCGAATACAACGAACGCAAAAAGCCGATCCTTGCCCGAAAGTCTGCGGAGATGGCGTCCGAGATCGACGTCGTCGTGCTCGACCATCAGGTGGACTATGATCTTGCCGATGCGCACAACTGGACCGAGCGGCACCACACGAAAAAGCAGGTCCTCAGCTACAAGGGCAAGAAGGACAACGCCGAGTTGAAGCTGGACTACAATCCCGCCTGGGAGGATGTGAAGCTGGTTCGGGCCACCGTGACCAATAACGGCCAGACGAAGGAGATCGGCGAGAAGGAGATCAATCTGATGGACGCCGGATGGGCTGCCTCGGCGCCTCGCTATCCGGCGGCCCGGACGCTGGTGGCGAGCCTGCCGGCGGTGGAAATCGGCAGCATCATCGAGTACGAGTACGAGCGGCACAAGAAGGATCGCCCGTTCTTCGCGGCGACGCACGTGTTCCGCTCGATGAATCCCGTTACCCGCCAGACCGTGAGGCTGACTGCGCCGGCCTCGCTGGCCTTCCAGTTTCTCACGGATGACAACGGAATCGGAGTTCCCGACGACCCGCAGCCGACGGGCAAACGCGTCATCGTCGAGACCCAGGAACGGCGGGGGGAGAAGATCTTCCGGCAATGGCAAGTGCAGGACCAGGACGCCCTCAAACAGGAGGATGGACTGCCGCCCGTGGTGACATTCAATCCGGTTCTCCGGATCACCGCGGGGAGCTGGGACGCGTACGCGAAGGAAATGCTCACCGCATTGCAGGGGGCGGCCGACGGTCAGAAGGCCGTGCAACAGCGCGTCGCGGAGATCGTCCAAAATACCGGGGACACCGAGGAGCGGATCGTGGCCATTCGAGATTTCGTCGCCAAGGGCTTCCGCGGGGCCGGGCCGGGATGTGACGATTTGCCGCTGTCGGCGATCACGCCCGCCGACCGAACGCTCTCCGATGGATACGGCAACACGACGGACCGTGCGGTTCTGCTGTACGTCCTGCTCAAAGAAGCCGGACTGAGTCCCGAGTTCGTCCTGGTCAACTACGGGGCCTCCATGGACCTGCTCAAGCGGTTCGAAACGCAGTATCCGACGTCGGGCGCCTTCGGCAGCGTGCTCGTGCGTCTGCCCAATGGTTCGCAAACGGTCTACCTGAACGATACGAACCAGTACGCCGTGCTCGGGGCCACGCCCGCCGATGGTGGCTTGGCGTTGCCGCTGGCCGAAGGCCGGCCGGAGAAGATCGACGTCGCGCAGGACAGAAAGAACCTCCGAGACTATGAGTTGCGGCTGGCTTTGACGGAGCAGGGCGACGCGCGAATCACCACGACCCGCAAGAACTTCGGCGAGTGGTTCGGCGCCAGGCGCAAGCTCTTTGCGGAGATGCCGCCCGAGGAGCGCAGCCGTTTCCATCAGGAGATGGTCGCGGAGGTCTCCCAAGCGGCCGTGACCGACAGCAACCTTGTGACCGAGTTCAACTCCTATCCGGGCGTCGAGTCCTTCAGCGTCCGCGTCGAGAAATACGCCGTCCGCGATGGGGATTTCCTGTACTTCGAGTTGCCCCAGTCGTTGCGGAACCTGTTCGGCCTGCGGTCCGACACACATGAGAACCCGTTCTACTTAGGCAGCGATCAGAGCTTTCGCGTATCCACCGCCGTCGAGTTGCCACCGGGATTCTCGCAGGTGGTGCTCGCGCCGGATCAGCGGGATTGGCAACTGCCCGCCGGCGGCGGAACCGTTCGCGTGAGCGTCTCGAACCAGAGTCAGGGCGATGACGGTCCCGTCCGGCTCACCGTCACCCATGAGGTCGATCTGAATCCGTTCATGCTCGAGGCACAGGGGTATCCGGAACTGGTCGAGATCGAGAAACAGCTCACTCACGCCCAGGCCCGGACGATTCTCGTGACTCGCAGAAGGTGACGGTAGACCGAATCCCCTCTTTCGGAAATCCAGGAGAAAAAAAGAGCCCCCGCGGTTTGATGAGGGAGAGGAAGCGAGACTAACGCGGGGGCCTGTGGTCGTATTTAAGTAATCCTCAACTGTGTAAAGTCTACCACAGTCTCAGCGGCCACGCAAGGAGAAAACAGAAAAACACGTAAAATCGGTCAAGGGGTCCCATCCGCTTGCCGCGAAGTCGTCAGAATCTCCATAACCTCCTGTGCCGTCAGGGACTTATCGAGTCTGCCGTTGGCGGCTTTGGGCGAGCCGCCTCCCTTGCCGCCGGCGCAATTCTGAATCTTTTTGAGCAAGTCCGAGGCGCTGAGGGCCTTGGCGCTGATGGCGATCTGGTTGTCGCTGATGACGATCCCCGCTCCATTTGTCACCTCCGCGATCATGCCTGCCAGCGTGGACACCAGCTCTCTTGGAAGTGTCGCGACATAAACCCCGACGATGGCTGAGTCGATCGTGACACGCTTGGCCGATCCGGCAAGATCGGATAACCTCGACGACCACAGGTGATTTACTTCCTTCGCCAGTTCCTTCGCACGTTCCATCGTCTTGCGCAATGTCGCGGGCAAATCGGCGGTGGCGCAGCCGGCGAGGGCTCTGAGATCCCGCAGGACGGACGTCTCGACCTGCGACCGCTCCAGGGCCTTTCTCCCTGCGAGGAATGACACTCGCGTCCCGGCCTTCCTGGTTTCCAGATCGAAGACCCGAATGACGCCGATCGCGCCGGTCGTCCGGACGTGAGCGCCGCAGCAGGCGGATATGTCGAAATCATCAATTTTGACGATACGTATGACATCCGACTCGATCCGGCCGGTGCGGCTGCGGGTCTGGACACCCTGCGTGTCGAATGTGGTCTCAACCGGGAGATTCTGCACGACGACATCGATCGCCCGCCGTTCCAGGTCCTGGGCAACGTCCCATTCGAGTTTCTCGTGGAAATCCACCGTGCAGCCTTCGAGGCCGATGTGTACGCCCACCGTCTCGAGGCCGAACTGCTTCGAGGCGATCCCGGACAGGATGTGCTGGGCGGTGTGCTGAGTCGCCGTGTGGAGCCTGTGGTCCCTGTCCACGCGAGCGAAATACCTCCCGTCGGGCAGGGGTTTGTCGAGATGGTGGACGAGTTGGCCGCCAACGACCTGGATGTCGCGAACGACCGCGTCGCCGATCGTGCCTTTGTCCGCGGGCTGGCCGCCCTCGTCGGGATGGAAGAGGATCGGGTCGATTCTGACCTTGCCCGGCTCAATCGCGGTAACCTCGACTTCGGCCTCAAGAACATCCGGATGCGTCCAATACATTCGTTCCATGGCCGGATTGTACCGCCGGGTGCCGCTTCTTCAAGGGATTTGCCGCCTCCGATGCAGGCACATTCCAGCGGAGGACCTCTGTTCAAGGCGCCGGGCTTCGGGTATCATACCCAACATGCGGGGTTGCGGTCTGATGTCCAGGCCGGGCCGTGTGAGAGTCCTAAAGGAAAGGGGATGTGAGATGACTGCAAGACGCGGATGCATGTGCCTGGTTCTGTTTCTGGTTCCGGTTCTATGCCTGGCGGCCGCCCAGGACGACGACAACGGCTGGGTTCCCCTGTTGAAGGACAAGACGCTGGACGGCTGGTCCGTACACAGCGGATTCGCGAAGTACCATGTGACCGACGGCGAGATCGTGGGCACCGCCGTCAAGGGCAGCCCGAACTCATTCCTGTGTACAGACCGGGAATACGGGGATTTCATTCTCGAGTTTGAGGTCAAGTGCGACCCCAACCTCAACTCCGGCGTCCAGGTCCGCAGCCACATCGCCAAAGAAGAGATGGCATTCGTATTCCGCGACGAGAAGGGCCAGCCCACCACGCGGAAGATCCCGGCCGATCGCGTCTACGGCTACCAGGTGGAGATTGCCACGGCCCAATCCCGCTCCTCCGGCGGCATCTACGACGAGGCCCGGCGCGGGTTCTTCATTGGCCCGGTTGCCCGTGACTCCGAGGGGGCGACGGCCTTCAAGGATGGCCAGTGGAACAAGTATCGCATCGAGTGCAAAGGCAGTTCCACCAAGACCTGGATCAACGAGGTCCCATGCGCCGACCTGCTGGATTCGCTGGACGCCAAGGGCATCATCGGCCTGCAGGTCCATGGCATCGGCAACAAGGAGTTCAAGCCCTACCAGGTCCGCTGGCGGAACCTCCGCATCAAGGAACTCTGAGCGCCGGATCACCGAGTCGGTATCCCCAAAGCCTGTTTTCGTGTGCTTCTCCGCGGAGCAACGTATCCGCCGATGGATACGCATGCCCTATGCCGGTCTTCTTATCCATGCTGCCTCCCTTTCTCCATCGATTCCTGTACGTCACAAACAACGTGAGACCGGCCAGGTCGAAAAAAATGCAACTGCCGCGAGAATTTCCGAACCGGCCAAATGGTTGCGGGGTAATTCCTATATCGTAATTATTACGATTCACTGGAAGGGTTTACGATGACCGTAGCCAAGGCCGAAATCGACCGTCGTGTACAGGTGTTTATCCAGACCTGCCGCAATCGCGGCATGAAGGTGACCCATCAACGAATGGAGATCTTCCGCGAACTGGCTGCCAGTGCCGAGCACCCGGACGCGGAAACCGTCTATCAGAGGGTGTCCGAACGCGTGCCGAGTATTTCCCGCGATACGGTCTACCGCACCCTCTCGACCCTGGAAACCGAAGGGCTTGTCCGAAAGGTCGAGCCCCTGTTCGACAGCGCTCGCTATGACGCCAACCTGGATCGTCACCACCATTTCATCTGCACAGAATGCGGCATGGTGCGCGATTTCTACAGCGAGGCCCTGGACGATCTGCCGATTCCCCCGACGGTGAAGACGTTCGGGGAGATCGAGTCGGCCCAAGTTGAGGTTCGCGGGATCTGTTCAGCTTGTGCGCAGCGAAACGGAACGACGCAGTCATGCAGATCCGGATAGCCCGACGCCGGCATGTGGGAAGTGTTCTGGAGAACGACGCAACCATTCAGATAAGGAAAGGAACGAAAGCTATGAGTGAAAGCAGCAAGTGCCCGGTGACGGGCAAGGGGCGCGGACATGCGGCTCGCGGCGGGACGACGAACCGGGACTGGTGGCCGAACCAGTTGGGGCTCGATGTCCTGCACCAGCGTTCTGCCCAGTCCAATCCGATGGGCGAGGATTTCCATTATGCCGAGGAGTTCAAGACTCTCGACCTGGGGGCTGTGAAGAAGGATCTCCGCAAACTGATGACCAGGTCGCAGGACTGGTGGCCGGCGGACTTCGGTCACTATGGACCTTTGTTTGTCCGTATGGCATGGCACAGCGCCGGGACCTACCGCATGGGCGACGGCCGCGGCGGCGCCGGCAACGGCAGCCAGCGTTTTGCGCCCCTGAACAGTTGGCCCGACAACTGCAACCTCGACAAGGCCCGCCGGCTGCTCTGGCCGGTCAAGCAGAAGTATGGCCGGAAGATCTCCTGGGCCGATCTGATGATCCTGGCCGGCAACGTCGCCCTGGAATCGATGGGCTTCAAGACCTTCGGCTTTGGCGGCGGACGCGAGGATGTCTGGGAACCGGAAAAGGACATCTACTGGGGCGCCGAGGGCAAATGGCTGGAAGACCAGCGTTACTCCGGCGACCGGGACCTCGAAAACCCGCTCGCGGCCGTGCAAATGGGCTTGATTTATGTCAACCCGGAAGGCCCCAACGGCAACCCGGACCCGATCGCCGCGGCACGAGACATCCGCGAGACCTTTGCCCGCATGGCGATGAACGACGAGGAGACGGTGGCCCTCATCGCGGGCGGCCACACCTTCGGCAAGACGCACGGCGCCGGGCCTGCGTCCCACGTGGGGCCTGAGCCCGAGGCGGCCGGCATCGAGGAGCAGGGCCTGGGCTGGAAGAGCAGCTTCGGCTGCGGCAAAGGCGGCGACACGATCACCAGCGGCCTGGAAGTCACCTGGACCTCGACGCCCACGAAGTGGAGCAGCAACTTCTTCTGGAACCTGTTCGGCTACGAATGGGAACTGACCAAGAGTCCTGCCGGCGCCCACCAGTGGATCCCCAAGGGCGGCGCGGGCGCCACTTCGGTGCCGGATGCGCACGATCCGTCAAAGCGGCAAGCGCCGGCCATGCTGACCACGGACCTCGCGTTGCGGTTCGATCCTGTCTACGAGAAGATTTCGAGACGCTTCTACGAGAATCCGGACCAGTTCGCGGATGCGTTCGCCCGGGCGTGGTTCAAGCTGACGCATCGCGACATGGGCCCGCGCGTCCGCTATCTCGGTCCTGAGGTTCCGGCCGAGGAACTCATCTGGCAGGACCCCATCCCGGCCGTCAATCACAAGCTGATCGATGCACAGGACATCGCCTCCCTCAAGGGCAAGATTCTGGCTTCCGGCCTGTCTGTCTCGGAACTGGTTTCGACCGCCTGGGCCTCGGCGTCCACCTTCCGCGGCTCCGACAAGCGCGGCGGCGCCAACGGGGCTCGGATTCGTCTGGCGCCGCAGAAGGACTGGGAGGTCAACCAGCCTGCCCAACTGGCGAAGGTACTCAAGACCCTGGAGGGCATCCAGAGCGCGTTCAACAAGTCGCAGACCGACGGCAAGAGAGTATCGCTGGCGGACCTGATCGTTCTGGCCGGTTGCGCGGGGGTCGAGCAGGCGGCGAAGAATGCCGGGCACCCGGTGAGGGTTCCCTTCACGCCGGGACGCACGGACGCCTCGCAGGAACAAACCGATGCCGCCTCTTTCGGCGTGCTCGTGCCGAAGGCAGACGGGTTCCGCAACTACCAGAAGACCCGCTATGCCGTCTCGCCCGAGGAAATACTGGTCGACAGGGCGCAGTTGCTGACCCTGACGGCGCCTGAGATGACCGTGCTCGTAGGCGGCCTGCGCGTCCTGAACGCCAATTTCGGGAAGTCTCAGAACGGCGTCTTCACCAAACGGCCGGAGACGCTCACCAATGATTTCTTCATGAATCTGCTCGACATGAACACGGTGTGGAAGGCAACTTCCGAAGACGGCGACGTATTCGAGGGTCGTGATCGCGCGACGGGCGAACTCAAGTGGGCCGGCACCCGTGTCGACCTGATTTTCGGTTCGCACTCGCAACTTCGGGCCCTGGCGGAAGTCTATGCCTGCGAGGATTCCCAGGAGAAGTTCGTGTACGACTTCGTCGCGGCATGGAACAAGGTCATGAACCTGGACCGGTTCGACCTATCCTGATCGCCACGCCGGCCAACCGGCAACTCGGCGACGACGCGATCGTCCCGCCGCCGGGGTCCTGCGGCAGCGCGAAGGATCGCGTGGAGAAACCCGCGGCGGATACGAAGGTGCTGGACTGGTTCATGGTTCTCAAGAAGTGCCCGCACGGGAATTGATCGATGCCATATACTCAAGATGGGGAACACGCAAATAGCGGGTGCCACGGTTAAACGAGGATTGACCGTGGCACCCGACACGATGGCCTCCCTGCTCACCGCATGGACTGGCGATAGTGCCTGGGCGTGATGCCCATTCTCTTTCTGAATTGCCTGTGGAAGTAATACACGTTGGCGTAGCCGACGCGCAGGGCGATCTCGTAGCATCGCAGCGACGTGAAGCGAAGCAGCCTCTGGGCGGCCTCGAAGCGGAGGTCCTGCTGGTAGGCCAGAGGGGAGACGCGGAAGGACCTCTTGAACGCGCGGAACAGGTGGCCCTTGGAGCAGTGGGACATCGAGGCCAGATCCTCGGCGGTGATGGCCTCGGCATAGTGCTCGTCGATGTGCTGCTTGACTCGCAGGATCGGATCGTCACGAGCGAGAGCTGCATCCTGAACGCCCTCGGTGTAACAATGCGTGACGATCATATCGAACACGTTCGCCAGGGCCCTCTGGGCGTAGAAGTCCGACATGGCGGAAGGGCTCTGCAGGTA
>Ga0209347_1004211_pt1 | contig 15314 bp, 11 predicted proteins | sample AutmiccommuBRH23_FD_187382 | JGI IMG/M metagenome (GOLD analysis project Ga0209347, IMG submission 187382) | Deep subsurface microbial communities from Mt. Terri, Switzerland - Autotrophic microbial communities BRH/23 (SPAdes) (version 2) | ecosystem: Environmental > Aquatic > Deep subsurface >... | reverse complement strand
ACCGCGGCGGGCTCTCCGTCGAACTGTGCAAGCCCTATGACATCCCCAAGAAGTGGGTCACGCGCGCAGGCGAAAAATCGGAACACTTCGATGTGGTGGGCGATCTGGAGAAAGCTGTCGCAGCCCAGCTCGTCTGGTCGAGTTGGAGTCCGGGTTACATGCGGGGTATCTCGGTCAACGGCATGAAGGTCTTCGACAGCGAGGGCCCGCACTACCAATACCATTTCCACCGGGTGCCCGTGAGCCGGATGGACGTGCTCAAGCCGGGCGTCAACACGCTGACGACGGGCAAGACGCCGCTGATCGACGGCCAGATGGTCCACGGTATGGAGGTGAACTGGCCCGGCATCATGGTTTTGATCCGGTACGAGGACTGAAATGACAGCGGGTATGGGGCGTAGAACGGTCCGGCCCGCAGGTCTGGCACAAGTCTCCCGATTGGACGAAGGCTGTTATCGCCGACGATGACTACAGAACGGTCGATGGCGATCACGGTCGAGAACCCTGAGGCAAGGGCGCAACTGCCGTGAGAGTTTGCCTTAGCCCAAGGCCTTGCGGGCGTTCGGAACGGTGTCCTGCGGTTTGACCTTGTAGGACGCCTGGAGGATTCGGCCGTCCGCGTCGATGAGGAACGAGGAGCGGATGATTCCCTCATAGGTCTTGCCGTACATGGACTTCTTGCCCCAGACGCCATAGGCCTGCGCCACTGTGTGATCCGGGTCGGAGAGCAGGGGGAAGCCCAGGCTATGTTTCTCGTCGAACTTCTTCTGCTTCACGGGCTCATCGGGGCTGATGTCGAGGACCACCGTGCCGGCTTGGGCCAGTTCCGCCGCCGCATCGCGAACGCAGACCGATTGCCGCGTGCAGCCGGGCGTGTCCGCCTTGGGGTAGAAGTAGAGCAGGAGTTTGCGGCCTTTGAAATCCGATAGCGATACCTCCTTGCCATTCTGGTCTCTCAATGAGAAAGCAGGCGCTTTGTCTCCAACCGATAGTCCAGCCACTGGTATCTCCTTTGCCTCCATGTGTATGAGTTAGGGTTTCAGGTCTCACCTGTTTCTCTGAACATCCCGGATCTGATCGATCGACAAAGCGGCGGCCCCATCCACGCGGCTGCCGAAGAGTTTGACCTCATCGATGAGCCCGCGGAACATGCGGTCGTTGTTGCCGCCTCTTACACTCGGATTGAAATGCCCGACGGTCAACGCCCCCACGCCCTTGCCCACGGGCCCGCGGTCGTAGGAGACCGCCTTGTGCAGGCGGATATCGTCCGTGGGCGTGCCAACATAGATCCTCACGTGGTCCTTCGGGGCCGTGGAATCGTAGGCGACGGCGATGAATCGCCAGTTGTCCTTGCCTGCCTTGCCGCCCACGGGAATCAGGCTCGGCTCGCTGGTGGCCTGCGTCCCATCGGGCCACTCGTTGACGCCGATTTTCAGCCGGCCGTCCCGTGTGACGACCAAGTCGATCCCCGCGCGGGTGCCCATGGTGTCGGCCATGTGTACGATCCGGTTGCCGCCGGCGCCCTCTTCGTCGCTCGTGCGGTTCACCCAGGCCGTGATCGTGAAGGACTTGAGTCCTTCCAGCATCCTGGTCGTCTCCTCGGGCAGATCGACGGCGTAATTGCCGGCCGCGTTGCCGAAGTCCAGGCTGTGTGCTCCGCCCCCCGGGGGCGTGTTCGAGGACCACGTCGGACGCTGTGCGGTCAATCTCGCATTCTCACGGGTCGTGCCCGTATTCCCGGCGGCTCGCTCCTTGGCTTCGTCGAAGCGAAGCTCGACCAGAGGCCGTCCGGGCGAGATGTATGTGAACGAGGTCTCCATCGTTTTCATCTCGCTGCCTGCGCGGTCCTTCACGTTCGACACTCGCAGAGTATAGGACTGATCCTCCTGAAGTCCTTCGACGGAGAGGGCCGCCGTCTTGCCGTAGCGGCCCTCCAATGAGACGCCCTGAATCTTCACCGCCGGCTCGATGCGATAGTTGTTCAGGCTGGTCGCGGAACTGCTCTGGGGCTGTTCGTTGAACTCGACGAGGACCTTCTCGCCCTTGCCCTCCGCGACGACGGATGCGATCTCGGGGGCCGTCGTGTCCTTGAGCGTGTCATCCCGTTCGAGCCACAGGACCCAGTCGTTGTCGTCGGGCGCCCCCGGCGTGGTCCATCCGGGCCCCGAGCCCTGGCAGACGCCTTCCCATCGTCCGGCCCGCGGGTTGAACCATTTGCCCCGATACTGATGATCGGTGAGTTGAACGTCGGCTCTGCCGCCTTCGCGGAAGTAGAGGATGTAGAGCTGCCCCGGCTTGCCGAGGCAAGAGGCCGAGCCTTCGACCGCCTCGCTGAGCGGCCGGCAGTTCCACCAGTCGAACGCGGTGAAGAAATCGACGATGTGGCCGTAGCCCAGGAGCATGGTCATCGAGTCGTCGCCTCGGCCGTTGACCCAGCCGCCGCCGGTATTCGGCGCTACGCCCGTGCCTTGGCGGGCCGATTCGCCCGTGGTCTGGTAGCAGCCGGCCATGTAGACCTCCCAGGCGTCCTTGCGGCGTGTCTCGGCGGCCCGTTGGCCGGGGTATTTTTCCCAGAGGTCTTCGTAGCCGTATTCTTCGTTGATTTGCGGGATGATGTAGCCCGTCTTTTCCTGGGCGGCCCGCTGGTCGAGCATAAAGGCGGTCTGGCCGCTGTCCCATCGCTGGATCAACTGCATGTCGAGCCAGGTGGATTTCGGCGTGCGATGCGCGACGTTGTGCGCCGAGGTCAGGTGGTCGTAGGGGTCCCATTCCTTGACCTGATGGCCCATCGCGTCGGCCCAGTCCGGCGCCTTTCGATGAAAATTGTACTCGTTGCCGAGGTCCCAGGTCACGTTGGAAAAGGCCGCGAGACGGGCGACGGCATAGCGGTAGTAGAGGCGTTCCTCCTCGCTATCGGCCTCGAACGGCGTCGGCAGGACCTGCCCGCCGATGTAGAGGATGACCGAGACGATCATGTCCTTCTCGCGGGCATAGCGAAGGAGCCGCTCGTACTTCTGCCAGTGCTCGACGTTGAATCGCTTCAGATCGAAGCCCGGATTCTTGATGTCGTCCGGGCGCTCGGCGGGCCAGGGGTTCAGATGCAGCTTGAAGTTCTCCGTCGGCACGACCGGCTGGCCCCAGGGCCGCGGCTCGTTGCGCCCGTAGACCAGGACCCGCAGGCGGTTGACCTTCAGGCGGCTGAGCCGGTCGATGCTCTTGCGGATCGTCTCCTCATCCCAACCCATCAGGTAGTAGGTGGTTGTGCCATTCCAGAAGTAGTGCTCTTTGGTGCCTTCCCAGATGAAGTGTCGGCGGTTCGCCGGATCGACCCGGATCGGGCCCTTGCGGCCGGAGCCGATGGCCCGGAACGAACCCTCCACCTTGGCATGCTCGCAGGTGATTGCGTAGCGGTATTGACTGGCCTTCGACGGCATGAAGCGGATGCGGTAGATGCTGCCATCGGTAGAATCGCAGAAGCCATCCACCTCGACCGGCGCGCCGTTCTCAATCTGAAACCGCCCCCGCACGGATACGTCTGTGAAGGGATTGGCAACATTCATGTCTGTGACGCGAATCGTTACCTCAAAGAAATCGTACACCTCCACTTCGGAGGGGCCAACCGTGAACGAAATGTTCGTTGCTGCGGCCGCGATCTGGGGCGTAAGCCCGAGCATGGCGAAAACGATACAGGTGATGTGTGCGGACACGAGTCTCATAGGCCCTCCTGCTTTGGGGTTCAGTTCTGCGTATCGCGTTCTCAGTCCAGCAGCCACCTGGCGGTCTGGTCGTCGGTGACCAGGACGTTGACCAATCGGCCCCGCAGGGCGGCTCGAATGGCGTGTCTCTTCTGCGGGCCGCCGGCGACGCCGATGACCCGCCCGATGTTCCTGATCCTCTCGATATCGGTGCCGACGATTCGGCTGTTGATCGGGTGGTCCACCCTGTGGCCGTCGGCGTTGAAGAACTGCAAGGCGATGTCGCCTGCGACGCCGTGCGTTTTGAGGTCCTCGACTTCCTCCGGGGTCAGCGTACTGCCGTTCGAAAGGAGCGTCGAGCCCGGCTCGAAAGCCCCGATCCCCACGAGCGCCACGTCGGCCCGGCCGGCCAGCTCCAGCGTGTCGGCCACCTGCGGGTCCATCGCGAGGGCGTCCCGGATGACCCTGTCCTTGACGATCCCGGGCGCCTGGATCAGGCGGGGTTTGGCCCCAAGGGCCTGGGCCATGCGCCGGGCCAGCTCGGCCCCGTGCGTCTCGGCCTCCAATTCGCCCAGGCCGCCGAGGAACTGGACCACTCGAACGTCCGGTAAATCCAGGGGCGGCAGTGCGTTCACGACGGATAGCACCGCTGTGCCCCAGCTCAGGGCCACGACTTCGTGGCCCTGGAGACACCGGGTCAGACACACCGCCGCCACGCGGCCCAGCTCGTTTATCATGGCGTCGCTCCCATGGGCCGAGCAGGTGACGACCAGGGCTTCCTTGAGGTCATAGGCGTCCTCAAGATGTCGTTCCAGGTCCGCGTTCGACCCTTGCGGGGAGGCGATCGTGATCTGCACGACCTTGTCTTCCCTCGCCTCGCGGAGCAGCCGGGAGATTTTCACGCGTGACAGGCCGAACCGCTCGCCGATCTGCTGCTGTGTCAGGCTGTCGTCGTAATAGGCCCTGGCGATCTTGTACAGGAGTCGCTTGCGTTCGAGATCATTCATCATAGGTTGCACATCTGTTCATAAGTGACCATTGTTTCGGATTGTCTCCATGTCCAGCCCTCGTGTCAAGCCAGATTGTGGTTGACAAAAGGGCCTGTTGTCCCTGATTATGTACATACGTTCAAAGGTGAACAAGTGTAATTTGCCCTGTGTGGTCTCTGGAAGGGATTTGTATGCGTGCTGCACGATGGTTCTGCATATCTCTGGCGGCGGTTGCCTTTGTTTTCGGCGGCGTCTCATGCTCCCGGCGGGGCGAGGCCGAGGCGCAGGCGACGGTCTGCTTCGCATTCCAGGACCTGGAGACGGAGTTCTGGGTCGCCGGTCACAAGGCGATCACCGAAACGCTCAAGAGCAAGGGCATTCAGGTTCTTGAACGGAACGCCAATCAGGACGCCAACCGGCAGCTCGAGCAGATCGGGGCGGCCATCGCTCGCGGCGTGGACGGAATTATCATCATCCCTCAGGACGGCGAGAGCGCCGTGACGATCGTGGGCGAGGCGAACAAGGCGGGCGTGCCCATCGCGGTTTTCAACAGGCCGCCGGCCAACAAGAGCAATCCGGCCATCGTGATCGTGGCCGACAACGAGCGAATTTCGGAACAGGCGGTCGCGTACATGGCCGAGCAGGCCAAAAAGCTCGGCCGCAAGGTTACGCCGCTGATCCTCGTCGGGGACCTGGGCGACAGCAATGCCGTGGCCCGGCGAAAGGGGTTCATGACCGTGATTCAGAGGAACCCGGATCTGTTCAACCCGGTGATCGAAGTGCCCACGAAATGGGACGCCGTCACGGCACAGGCGAACCTCGAAGCGGCTCTGCAGAGCAATCCCGGCGTGGACTTCATTTTCACGTCCTCCGACCAGATGTACCCGCAGATCCGGGCGGTCCTGGAGCCGCTGGGCAAGTGGAAGAAGATCGGCGAGCCCGGGCACGTGATCCTCGGCGGGGTCGATGGTGACGCACGGGCCGCACGATGGATGAAGGAAGGCTATGTGGACGCCACCGGCGTGCAGGATCTGTTCTACGAGGCCGATGCCGTCATGACCGAATTGCTCAAGGCCATCGAAGCCGGCGAGAAGACGCCCGACAAGTGGATGGAGGACCCGGGTTTCGCACTGACCCAGGCCAATATGGCCGAGCGGGCGATGGACATGTGGGGCTACAAGCTGTTCGCCGAGCAGGAACCGGCAGCGGCCAAGTAGGGTGCGTATTACGTACCATCTCTTCTTGGACGTCCTGTCTACACTCGCGTAGACATGCCTTCCGGAGATTGAGAAGACATGCTTACGAAGCGTAAGCATGGCACCCAGATTGAGAATCGCTGCAACGGGTGGCTGTGGCACCCGGAATCGTGATGAAGATTCTTCGAATGTTCAGGTGGACTGGTGGACGGTTTGGACAGACAAAGGGCACGGGGTATGGCATGGCGTTTCATTCGTCACGGCCTGCTGTCTGAGAATTTCGTGCTCTATCTGAGCATCGTCTTCTTCGCCGGCTTGTACCTGTTCATGCCCTATATCGCCAGCGGCCGCAATCTGGCGAACATTTCCTCGAATATGTGGCCTCTGTTGGCCCTGGTGCTGGGGCAGATGTTCGTCCTGATCCTCGGTGGCATCGACCTGTCGCAGACGTCGATCATGGCGCTCACCAGCGTTATCGGCGGCATTCTGATGACTACGCAGCTCGATCCGGCGCTCTTCGAGAAGAGCCCGCTATGGGGTATTCTGCTGTCTCCCGAAGGCAGCCCGATCAGCGGGACGGCCCTGGCGGTCCCGCTGGGCATCCTGACGATGCTCGCGGTCGGCATGTTCGTGGGACTGCTCAATGGCCTGGCGGTGGCGAAGTTCCGCATGCCCGCCTTCATGGTGACGCTGGTCTCGATGATGTTCTTCAGCGGCCTGGCGATCTACCTGACGAAGTCGGAAAATATCATGTACTTGCCGGGCGGTTTCACGATGCTCGGCTCAGGCGAGATCGGCCCGGTCCCGTACTCATTTCTCGTCGTGCTTGTCCTGGCAGTCGTGGCGCAAGTCGTGCTCAAGCATACCGTGCTGGGGCGGTGGTTCTTCGCGGTCGGCAAGAGCCTCAGGACCTCCGTAGTCTCCGGCGTGCCCACTGAGCGGGTCATCATCCTGGGCTACGTCTTCAGCGGGTTCTGTGCGGCTGTCGCGTCAGTCCTGTACTCGGCCCGCCTGGCCTGCGGGCGTCCCACCCTCGGGCAGAACCTGCTGCTCGACGTGATCGGCGCGGCTGTTATCGGCGGCATCAGTCTTTTCGGCGGCAAAGGCAAGGTACTCTGGGCTTTCTTTGGCGTGCTGTTCTTCGTCCTGCTCTCGAATGCGTTGAGCATGTTGGCGCTGCCGTTCTACGCCGAGCCCGTGATTAAGGGGACGGTCATCCTGCTGGCGGCCTTTCTGGATGTGACGCGAAACCGGCTGCTGGCACGGGAGGTCCTCGCCTGATGCCTGAGCCCATCCTCCAATTCGACGGTATCTCGAAGAGCTTCTTCGGTGTCCATGCCCTGCAGGACGTGACATTCTCGCTGCCCAAGGGCCATCTGCTCGGCCTGATTGGCGAAAACGGAGCGGGCAAGACCACGCTCATGAACATCCTGGGCGGGGTGCTCCAGCCGGACTGCGGCGGAATGAGACTCAAAGGGCGGGACTACGCCCCGCGAAACCCGGCCGAGGCGACTGAAGCCGGCGTCGCTTTCATTCACCAGGAACTGAATCTTTTCACGAATCTCAGCATCGCGGACAATCTGTTCATCGACCGCTTCCCCCGGCTCGGCAAATCGCCTTTCGTCAACAAGCGTGCCGCGAGGGCCCGGGCCAGGCAGTTGCTGGAGTCCCTGAATCTGAACCTCTCGCCGGAGACGCTCGTGGACAGGCTCACGCCGGGCGAGCGGCAGTTGGTCGAGATCGCCAAGGCCCTGAGCACGGGGGCCGAGATGATCATCTTCGACGAGCCGACCACGTCGTTGACCGCCGGCGAGATCGAACGGCTCTTCGGCATCATCCAGGACCTGCGCCGGCAGGGCAAATCGATGATCTATATCTCGCACAACCTGGGCAACGTCCTGGAGCTTGCGGACGAGATCGTCGTGCTTCGCGACGGCCGGGTGGTCGATCATGGGCCCAGAGAGAGCTTCACCATCGACAAGATGATTTCCCGGATGGTGGGTCGGGACATCAGCCAGATATTCCCATCTCGCCAGTCCAGGCCGATGGACGAGATCGTTCTGGACGTTCGGGGCCTGTCCCACCCGGGCGTTGTCCGGGATATCGATCTGACGCTGCACAAGGCCGAGGTGCTCGGGCTCTTCGGGCTCATGGGCTCGGGACGCACCGAGTTGGCCCGCATCCTCTTCGGCTTGGAGTCCTTCGAGCGCGGGCGGATTCGCGTTGACGGGAGGCAATGTGGCGAGGGCGGGACAAGCGAAGAGCGAGGGCAAGATGCCCTCGCCACGCGCGGGCAGGATGCCCGCGACACGGAGATTCGGTCGCCACGGAAGAGCATCCGCCGGGGCATGGCCTTCGTGACGGAGAACCGTCGCGAGGAGGGCCTGCTCATGGAGGCGACGATCGTCGACAACGTCAGTCTGGCGGCGTTGCCGGCATTTGCCTCGCCCCGGCCGCCTCGCCTGCTGCACGCCCGACAGCTTCGAGAGGCTGTTGCGCGAGTGGCCGAGTCCATGCGGATCAAGAGCGGGCCCGTACACCGCACGCTCGCCAAGAACCTCAGCGGCGGCAACCAGCAGAAGGTCGTGATCGGCAAATGGCTCATGGCCAGGCCCGCCATCTTTATCATGGACGAGCCCACGCGGGGGATCGACGTCGGGGCCAAGTACGAGGTCTACAGCATCATCAACGATCTGGCGGCCCAGGGCGCCGGCATCCTGCTGATCTCCTCGGAGCTCGAGGAGCTTATGGGCATGTGCGACCGCATCGTCGTGATGAGCAAAGGCGAGGTCCAGGGGGCGTTCGATCGCAGCGAATTCGACCGTGAGCGAATCCTTCATGCGGCGTTCAAGGGCCACCAGGCACATCAGCGAGGGACGCGATGATAGGCACGCGCCGGGACAAAATGCTGGTGGCGGCACTGAGACATACGCCGCTGATCCTCTTTGCGCTGATCTTCGTGACATTCGGCCTGCTCTCGCCTCGGTTCCTGACTTATCAGAGCTTCGAGAACATCGTCAAGCAGGCCTCGTACATCGGCATCGTGGCCGTGGGGATGACGTTTGTCCTGCTGACCGCGGGCATCGACCTGTCGGTCGGCTCAAACATGTACCTTTCGGCCGTCGTTGCCGGCCTGCTGATCCGCGATCACGGTCTGCCCGTCACACTGGCCCTGGTCGTCTGCCTTGCGGTGGGGCTGCTCTTCGGCGTCGTGAACGCCCTGGCCGTGACGAAGCTGCGAATCATCCCGTTCGTGGCGACGCTGGGAACGCTGTGGGTCGGTCGTGGGCTCGGGCTGTGGCTCACGAAATCCGCGCTCCTGGAGTTCCCGGAAAGCGTGACGCGCATCGGCGCCCAGCGATTGTTCGGAGCCGTTCCGCTGCCGGTGGCGGTATTCCTCGCGGTGGTGCTGTGCGCGGCGATTCTGCTGCGGTGGACGGCGTTCGGCCGCCAGCTCTATGCCGTTGGCAACGACATCGAAGCCGCCAAGAAGGCGGGCATCAATACCGCCCGCGTGCGTGGCGGCGCCTTCGTGATCTGCGGCGTTCTGGCGGCTCTGGGCGGTTTCATCTCGGTTGCGCAGTTGGGGATCGTCAGCGCCGGCTTCGGCGAGGGACGGGAATTCGACGCGATCGCCGCGGCTGTGCTGGGCGGCACGAGTCTCTTCGGCGGCATCGGCAGCGTCTTTCCGGGCACGTTGCTCGGGGCCGTCCTGATCCAGATGGTGACCATCGGCCTGGTCTCGGCCCAGGTGGATTTATATTTTCAGCCGCTGGTGCAGGCGGGAATCATCTTCCTGGCCGTGCTCTTGGACAGCGTTCGGACGCGACAGCTCGCCTGGCTCGGCCGGCGGCACATTCGGATCGAGGAGGCTTGAGTTTCGGATGGGAGTTGGTAGTACCGCGGCTATCTTAAGACGGTGGGTTGTCGAGGCAGAACGTGGGATTCGGGTGCCACGGTCAAACTGGTTTGACTGTGCTCTTTCGATCGGTTCTGCCCGCGCCAGGAACACAGCCGAACAAGTTCGGCCGTGCCACCCTGCTCACCAGATTCGGGTGGTCGATGTAGTAGGGTGTGCCATGCACGCCATTCTTAAGGAGTCTATGATGAACCGAGTATCTTGCACAATCCTGCTCGCGATGATCTGCGGTCAAACGTGCCTGGCGCAGGACCGGGTCGGTGTATGGACGAAGTACGAGAAGCAGTTCGAGAGCGGCAAATCGTATGAGAATCCGCTCTATGACGTGAAGGAGTTCGCCGCGAAGTTCACCTCGCCGACGGGCCGGGTGAAGAAGATCAACGGCTTCTGGGACGGCGGGCGGGACTGGAAGGTGCGGTTCTGCCCGGACGAGAAGGGGACCTGGACCTTCGAGACGAGCTGCTCGGACGCGCAGAACAAAGGTTTGCACGGCGTCAAAGGCTCGTTCGCGTGCGTCGCGAACGATAGCGAGCTGGATATTCACACGAAAGGCGGCATCATCCGGCCGAAGGGGTGCTACTACTTGACACATGCGGACGGCACGCCGTTCTTCTTCGCAGCCTGCACCGCCTGGAACGGGGCCTTGAAATCCACTGAAGAGGAGTGGGGCCGTTATCTCAAGCATCGCGCCGGGCACGGCTACAACGTGATCCAGTTCGTCACGACGCAGTGGCGCGGGTGCGACAAGGACGCCGAGGGACAGGTGGCGTGCGAAGGCAGCGAGAGAATTCGAATCAACCCGGATTTCTACAAGCGCCTCGATCGCAAGGTGGACCAGATCAATGAGCACGGGCTGGTCGCCGCCCCGGTGTTGCTGTGGGCGCTGCCGACGGGGGCTGGCCGGGATCTGAGCCCGGGCTACTACCTGCCGGACGATGCCGCGATTCTGCTGGCCCGCTACATGGTCGCCCGCTACAGCGGGCACCACGTGATTTGGATTCTCGGCGGCGACGGCCGCTATATCGGCGAATACGAGCAGCGGTGGAAGAACATCGGCCGGGGCGTCTTCGCCGAGGAGCACCCGGGCGTTGTCGCCCAGCACCCTCAGGGCCACTCTTGGATCGGCGAAGCCTATGCGAACGAGGACTGGCTCGACGTCGTCGGATACCAATCCAGCCACAGCAACGCCAAGGGCACGGTAGACTGGATCACGAAAGGCCCGATGGCCAAGAGCTGGGATAAGCTGCCCGCAAGGCCGACGATCAACATGGAGCCATGCTACGAGGAGATCGGTTTCCGCATCACCGACAAAGACGTCCGCAACGCCAGCTACTGGAGCATCCTGGCGACGCCGACGGCCGGCATCACCTACGGGGCCAACGGCATCTGGCCCTGGATCCGCGAGGGCGAGACGATCCTGAACCACGGCAACAGCGCCGGCGTCACCCCGTGGCACAAGAGCATCGACTTGCCGGGCAGCATCCAGATCGGCTACCTGGCCGAGTTTATGCGGACGCTGCCCTGGTGGCGGCTCAAGCCCGCGCCGCAACTGCTGGCCGAGCAGCCGGGTGACAAGACCTTCAATCACTTCATCTCGGTCTCGCAGGCGGACGAATGCGGCACGATTGTGGTCTATGTCCCGATCAAATCCACGGTCAAGCTGTTCAACCTGCCGGACCGTGAGTACGATGGCGAGTGGTTCAATCCAGCGGCAAATGGCCATGTCACGGCGGCCGTGGTGCGTCACGACGGAGTGATTGAAGCCACTTCTCCGCAGGACAGCGACATGGTCCTGGTGCTTCACAGAAAGTAAGGATCTCGTTTTGGAAGGCGGATAGCACGTATGGCAGGACAATCGGCAAAGAAAATGATTGAAAGGGCTCGCGAGGTGATTGCTCGTGAGTCGGCGGCCGTTGCGACCATCGCGCAACAGCTCGACGAGTCGGTGATCGAGGTCGCGAACTTGATGTTCAACTGCAAGGGGCATATCCTGGTCGCCGGCGCGGGGACATCCCGTGCGATCTCGCAGCGATTCGCGCATCTGCTGAACTGCTGCGGGACGCCGGCCGTGGCACTGAACGCGGCGGACTGCCTGCACGGCGGGGCCGGGGCTATCACGGGCGGTGACGTTCTGTACGTCATCTCCAAAGGCGGGTACAGCCGGGAGATCAACTGCCTCGTCGAGATCGCCAAGAACAAGGGCGCCAAGATCATCGCCCACACGGAGAACCCGGATTCCCCGCTGGCGACGATGAGCGACGCGATCTACAAGATCAAGGCGCCCGAGGACGTGGACCCCTACGGCATGATCGCCACGGGCAGCTCGCTGGTGAACGGCGCCGCGTGCGACGTATTGTGCGTGCTGCTGCTCGAGATGCGCGGCTACTCGAAGGAGCAGTTCAGCGTCACGCACCCGGAGGGAGCCGTCGGCAAGAGGATCGCGGAAGGGAAACCAGAAAGGTAGGATCACCGTGGCACGCGAAATGGTGACTGGCTCAGACGAAAAACTGCAATTGATGAAGGACTGCGAATGAAGGCAGCATATTTGACAGGGCCCAGGACGGTCGAGTTGCGGGATGTACCCGAACCCGCCGCGCCGGCCGGCGGGCTGGTGCTGGAGGTCAAGGCCTGCGGCATCTGCGGCTCGGACCTTCGGCGGTGGAAGGAAGGGCCGCCCAAGGGCGTCGATGGCGTAATTCCAGGCCACGAGGTGGGCGGAGTTGTGATCGAGGCAGGTGACGGCCTGACGCGGTTTGCCGTCGGGGATCGTCTGGCGATTGCGCCGGACGTTCACTGCGGCCGATGCTACTACTGCCAACGCGGGCTCTACAATCTATGCGACGACCTGCGGTTTGTGGGCATCAATCCGGAGTTCCCCGGTGGCCTTGCGGAAAAGCTCGTTCTGTCCGAGGAGGTCCTGGTCAACGGAATCGTGCATCGGATGCCCGAAGGCATGTCGTTCGCGGAGGGCAGTCTGGCCGAGCCGAGCTGCTCCGTGATTGCCTGTCATGACCGCGCCGGCACAGGTCTGGGCGACACGGTCGTGGTGATGGGGGCCGGACCGATCGGCTGCCTGCACATCGTGGTCGCCAAGGCCCGCGGGGCGTCGGTGATCGTATCGGAGCCCAGCGCCACGCGGCGGGCACTGGCGGAGAGATTCGAGCCACTGGCCGTGATCGATCCGACCGGTGGGGACCTCAAGTCGCAGGTCCGTGGCCTGACGAACGGCGTCGGCGCCGACATCGTGATCTGCGCCAACCCAATTGCCCAGACGCAGACCGAGGCGGTCGAGATCGTGCGGAAACGCGGCAAGGTGATCCTGTTCGGCGGCCTGCCCAAGGCCAGCCCGATGGTGACCCTGGACAGCAATCGGATTCATTACGGCGAGATCGAGGTCTGCGGGTCCTTCTCGTACCACCCAACGGTGCATGAGACGGCCCTCGACTTGATCCATCGCAAAATCATACCGGCGGATCTGCTGGTGACCCATACGTTCGGTTTGAACGAAGCAGGCAAGGCATTCGAGGCCGCCGCGGCGGGCGAAGCGCTCAAAGTGGTGGTCACGACGCAAGACGGAGAATAGACTGTGATCGGTTTGAACGAAGAACTGGCCGCAAGACAAGCGGCGGGCAAGCCTGTCCGGATCGGCATGATCGGGGCGGGACAAATGGGCGTCGATGTCGTCGCCCAGGTAGGCATGATGAAGGGCATCGAGGTCGTCGCCGTGGCGGATCTCGACACGAAGCGGGCCAAAGAGGCCTATCGCATCGGCATGCTCAAGGGGGACGTCGTCGAGGCGGGCTCTGCGAAAGAGGCCGACGCGGCGGTGGCCGCGGGCAAGAAGGTCTTCACCGGCGATTACCGCGTCATCACCGATATGAAGCAGGTGGACGTGATGCTTGAATCCACCGGCGTGCCCGAGGTGGGGGCCAAGGCGGCCCTTCGCTCGGCGCGCTGTGGCCAGCAACTGGCGATGATGAACGTCGAGACCGACGTCACTGTCGGCCCCTTGCTCTGCTGGTATGCCCGGCGCAAAGGTTCGCTGTACGCGCTGGCGGCCGGCGATGAGCCCGCGGCCTGCAAGGAACTCTATGATTTCGCCGATTCTCTCGGCTTCACCATCGTGGCGGCGGGCAAGGGCAAGAACAACCCGCTTGACCGGCACGCCAAGCCGGCCGACGAGAAGTGGGCGAAGGAGGCCCAGCGCCGAGGTCTGAACCCCAACATGCTGATAGAGTTCGTCGACGGCAGCAAGACCATGATCGAGATGGCGGCGGTCTCCAATGCCACTGGCCTGGTCCCGGACGTTCGCGGTATGCACGGCCCGAAGACCACTCGCGACAAGCTCAATGAGGTCTTCGCCCTCAAGGAGCACGGCGGCGTCCTGAACCGCCTCGGCGTCGTGGATTACGGTATCGGCGGCATCCACCCCGGCGTCTTCCTGGTCGTCACGACCGACCACCCGAGACTGCGGCAGGCCCTGGTCTATCGCGACATGGGCGACGGGCCCTATTACACGCTCTTTCGCCCGTACCACCTGTGCAGCATCGAGGTCCCGCTGACGTGCGCCATGCTCGCCATTCGCAAGAAGTCGAACATGGTGCCTCTGAGCCGGCTCGTCTCGGAGGTCTTCGCAGTCGCCAAGCAATCCCTCAAGCCTGGCGACACCCTCGACAGCATCGGCGGCGGGACCTTCTACAGCCTGATCGACACCTACGAGGTCGCACGCCAGGAGAGACTGCTGCCCGTCGGATTAGCCAAGGGCGCGACCCTGGTCCGGCCCGTGCCGCAGGATCAGCCGATCACGCTCGACGACGTGAAGCTCCGCGAGCCCTCCACGCTCCTGGATCTGCGGAAGCTCCAGGACGACTGGATGGCCGGTCGCGTGGAAGAAGAGACACTGGCCGAGACGCTGGATAGAATTGCCATCGACTGAAATGCAGGCTATGCTTCGGACGCCTGTTTGTGGTGTGTCCGCAAGGGCATATGTGTTGCGGGCATCTCGCCCGCGACACGATAACGCCTCACGGCGTCACTACGAACGTAAACGAGAATACGCATCGATTGTAAGGAGGTGCATCATGTCACAAGCGGTACTGGCGGTGATTGTCGGAAATCGGGACTTCTTCCCGGATCGGCTCGTGGCCGAGGGCCGGCAGGATATCCTCGCCCTGTTCAAAGAGATGAACATCGAGCCCGTGATCCTCTCCGAAAAGGACACGAATCTCGGCGGCGTCGAGACCTGGCAGGACGCCAAGAAATGTGCGGACCTGTTCAAGGCCAACAGCGAGAAGATCGACGGCATTCTCGTACTGTTGCCGAACTTCGGCGATGAGCGGGGCGTCGCCGAGACGATCAAGCTCTCCGGCCTGGACGTCCCGATCCTGGTGCAGGCTTACCCGGACGATCTCGACAGCTTCGCGGTCGAGCACCGGCGGGATTCCTGGTGCGGCAAAATCTCCGTCTGCAACAACCTGCGGCAGTACGGCTATCCGTTCTCGCTCACGACCGACCA
>Ga0209347_1004210_pt1 | contig 15317 bp, 9 predicted proteins | sample AutmiccommuBRH23_FD_187382 | JGI IMG/M metagenome (GOLD analysis project Ga0209347, IMG submission 187382) | Deep subsurface microbial communities from Mt. Terri, Switzerland - Autotrophic microbial communities BRH/23 (SPAdes) (version 2) | ecosystem: Environmental > Aquatic > Deep subsurface >... | reverse complement strand
GCCCTGGGCCGGGTCTTCCCAGTTAAAGACCCTGGTAGAGTAGGGGCAGGCAGCCATACAGAAGCGGCAGCCTATACAGCGGTCGCTGTCTATAAGCACCAGGCCGTCTTCCCGTTTAAAGGTGGCATCCACCGGGCATACCTTTACGCAGGGGGGCTTGTCACAATGCATACAGAGCGTAGGCTGCCAGTAAGGCGCGGTTTGCTCGGCCTCCTGCATCTTGTAAACCTTAATCCACGCGTTCTCCCCGGTGATAAAGTGCGATTTGTTGCAGGAGCTGATGCACTTCTTAGCATTCTTGCAGCGGGCAAGGTCTACCACCATCACAAATTTCCGGTTGGGAAAGCCCTGGCGGACATTATAATTGTCGCCCTTCAGATCGGGCACTTCTTCAACCTCGGAAACAGGTACCTGTATCATGGTGCCGTCGGCGGCCATCAGTTCTATGGTTTCCTCCTGCGCGGCCGGGTCGCTGCAGCTGTTGAATGCCCTGAGGGCGCCGCTGGCCACAGCCCCGAGCAGGCCTATTTTAAGGCCTTTGTCTATAAAGTCGCGTCTGGTTTTGCTGTTGTCTTCTTTCATCAGGATGTTATTCTTTGTTAAGCCAGCTCCGTAGGGTCTTGTTCGACACGTTTTTCTTCATAATTTTCGCGCCCCTGGCGGCCTTCCTTTTTACACGTACTACGGTGCCGTCTGCTTTCAGGAAGGTTTCATAGGTATCGTCGTCTTCCCGGGCTTCCTTAACAGTCGCGGTTTTTGTATTCCCCTGCCCCAGGTAAGGGATCAGGAAGCCGCCAAGTAGCAGGGGCAGGAGGCCCCTCCTTGTTAGTTGTTTCCCTTTTTCCGCTTTGTCTTTCATGCTATGCTGGGTTTAAACAGGGCTGCCCCCGGGTTTTTAAAAGTTATACTTCCTTGTGATATTGAATCCGATCAGGAAATCGCCCTTGAAAAATTCGTCCCGGTTGAACATATAGTTCTTTTGGGGGACGATGCCGTTCTGGTTGGAAATAAAAAGCTGGAAGGCGTGGCCGGAGGTAGCAAACTCGGCCCCAATGCTGAAACCCGGTTCGGGATCTATATCCAGGCTGCGCCCGTCCAGGTGGTGCACAAATGGATGGCTGTAGTCGACCATGACGGAGGTCTGCGGACTGATCTTATACCGCGCCCCGGCGGCCAGGGCAACCACATCGTTTCGCATCCGGGGTTCTACCAGGTTGTAATGGGAAACGCTGGGGGCGAGTTGCATGGAAAAGTTGCGCGTGAACCTCCGTGCAATGATCAGCTGGTTGAAAAAGGAATAGCGGTGCTGCCTCAGGCTGAAATTCTCTTTCCTCCTGGCATCGATCGTAAAGTTCCCATAATAGGAAACACTTACCGGCATTTTGCCTGAACGGGTCTGTTGCAGAAGGCCCACTTTCCAGTTAAAATCCTGCAGCCTGTCGAACTTGGTGGTCCCGTACCCGATAGTAAGCCGGTCATGGATGGCATAGGAAGCGCCTATCCGGATGTTGGCAGGCGCCCAGATGCCCGCCAGGTCGTTGGTGCCGCCGTTGATCAGCCCGAACCTGTGCGACATTTGGATCTCCAGGGTGTTTTTAGGGAAGAGGATGTTGGTGGGATTGTCTATGATAAACGAACTTTCGAAAGCCGGGCGTTCCGGCCTTTCCGCAACAACCGAATCCTGTGCTTCTTCCTCCTGGGCGGAAAGCGCCAGGGGGGCGAGCAGGAATGCGATGATCAGGCTAGCTATTTTCATAATATTTGGTCTGTTAGTTATTCTCGGCGCCACGGTCTATCCAGCTTTTTATGATGGCGATTTCTGCGGTACTCAGCGTAAAGCCCACATCAAAGGGGTGGTTGTTACCCGGCAGGCGCTGGAAGAAAACACTCCCTTCGGCGTCGCCGGCCGTAACATATGCCGGTACCAGGGCATTGTAGGCATTCCCCACCCGCAGGTCGGGCGTCTGGATGGCCCCGTTATGGCAGGCCGTGCATTCCTTCCCGCTTCTGGAGAAGAGGGGTTCGATGTCTTCCGAGAAAGAAATTTCCTGGTCTGGGGGGATCTCGGGGATTTCGGCTTCCGGCACTATTTCGTCGTAGTAGCAGGAAGATGTCCCCAGGCAAAGCCCTATGGTCAGCACTATTTTTATCAGAGTACGCATTCTTTGTGGTTTAAATGAACTACCGGGGTTGGCGCAGGCCGTTCAGCCATCCGCTATCCTGTCTTCAGGGCAGGCTTTCCAGGGCTTCTATGGAATTTTTCAGCAGGGCTTTGGTATAGTTCGGGTTATGCACCCCCTGGCTCCTGTCTTCTATCAGCGTGATATAGTTCCATGTTGCCTGTGCAACCTGTGGCGAATAGATCCCGGGCACAGCTTCGTCCGTATCCGTTAAGGAACCGGCGGTGATCAGCAGTTGCTTCAGGGTAGCCAGGTCGGTTGCATAGCCGGTGACTTCAGCCGGTGGCCCGTTGGTATGGCAGGTGATACAGGTATTTTCAGTAGGCACCCAGGTATGTCCGCCGTCGCTGCCATCGGTGGTTTCACCCATATGGCAGGCGATACAGGATGACCCTTGCCTGTGGCCAGCCGAACCTACACCAGGATAACCGGTGGAACCGGCGATATTGGCGCCCATGATCCCTTCCAGCATGGTGGATTGCGGACCATGGTGGGGCCCGAAGCGGGAAGAGGTGATTTCATAATCGGCGGTAGGCCCCGGGATCTCATAGCTGTTTCTGGGCTGGTGGCAGTTTACGCAGAGGTTGCTCCTGCCCAGTTCGTCGGAGTCGTTCCGGATATCGATTTGTACGGAGGGGTCTATAAAGAGGTCCACAGCCTGCAGGCTCCGGACGGCATAGTCGTTCCCGTCGTTTTCGAAATCGAAGGAGCGGTGGCTGTCGTGGCATCCAGTACAGGTGATGGGGTTGGTTACGGCATAGCCATCGGGATTGGCGGTGGCGAAGCCCAGGGAGTCTATGTAGAGGTTCGACATAAAGTCAACAAACCCTTCGTTGTTGTGGCATCGAGCGCAGCTGGCGCTGGTACCCCGGGCCCAGGAAGAGCCGGTGGAATGGCGGGATTCGGCATATGCCATTTCGATGGGTTCGCGGTAGGATACGGAGTGGCAGCTCACGCAGGAAGTGGTGCCGTCTACCCCATCGGCCCCGTCGAGGCCGTCGAGGCCGTCAGTCCCGTCCATCCCGGGAGGGCCGGGAATAGGGTCACTGGTACAGCCCATAAATAAAAAGCCCGATGTTATCAGCATCAGGTAGCCCAGTTTTTTGATAGTCTTCATAATGATCAGTTATTAATCGGTTTCTTAACCACTGATAAAACTAATGACCAAAATTTGTTAATTAAATGATAAATATCATGTTGGGAGGGGGTGAACGGGTTGATGCGTTGATTCGTTGATTCGAAAAATAAATTTCGGTCCAGCTTGAACCTGCCTTCGGCCCACCTAGTCGGGGACCCCGGCAGGCTTGCTCTTGCTATCCCGTTTTGCTTTTGTTTTTGCTCCTGCCTTCGGCAGGCAGGTTTGAATTTGAATTTATACCATCAACGAATAACCACTATCCGCTCCCTCAGGCGCTGAAGCATGGCCTGTCTTGCTTCAATTTTCCCTATGGCGTTAAACGTTCTTCCCATATCTCCTATCAAATAATTTTCCATCATCGGGGTTCTTAAGATGCGTTCATAATCCGCGGGGATATTACGGTGGTCCTTAATGGAAGCGACTTTGTTGTAAAAGGCCTGCAGGTCTTCCTCATTTATTACCAGATCCCCTGTGCTTTCTGTCATATATCCTTCCGGTAAGGTATACATCAAAGGTTCAAACCGGTTTTCAACAAACCGGGTTATGGAACTTAACGATTGCTCTATCAAAACAAAATCGGCATAGTATTGCGAAAGATCCTTTAAAACTTCCGTCTCCCTGAAATTGTTAAAGGTCCCCATGGTCTTTGCCGCTTCAAAGGTTGTGGCATAATTGGTAGGATTAACGGAATAAAATAAGGGCTCCACATACATCCCGAATTTTTCAATCCCCATTGTTCTACCGGGGTTTCTTACATAGGTCAACAGCGTGTCCAGATAGACGATTCGCTGCGTATGGAATTTTTGATAATACGCTAGTTTTTCATCGTCCTTCTCCAAGTCCAGGAGGACATTTTCAAAGAAATTACCCTCCTCTCTTTTTGCCTTCCGCTCTTCATTCCAGGTATTAATCTGCAAGGCAATCAGGATGCCTATTACCACCAGCACGATTTCGCCAATGGCGTACATCAGGTATTTGCTGAATTTGTTATCGGTGAGCAATCCCAGCCTGATTTTTCTAAAGAATGGTATCATGGGGTTATTGGTTGGTTTATGGCTTGATTTAAGGATATCCCTGAATAATAAGTGCAAAATAGTGTTTTAAAGGGTTGGGAAAAGGGTTGATTTGTTGATTTGCCTGCCCGACTATGCCAGCTTGCTGGCTAGAGGTGGGTTGATGCGTTGATTTGAAGGCAGTAACAATGCTTTAGGGCAGAATTAAGGCCACTGCCGTTACAGTCGGGTAGATTCGAAGGACCACATTCAGTCATGTTTGATCTTGATCTTGCACTTGAACCCGCCTTCGGCCGGCAGGCTTGATCTTAAGAAATCATCCCATTCAACCAGCACAGTATTACATAAATGGGATTTCTCACGCTCACTTCGTTCGGTTCGAAATGACATGGGTGAATTCAGGCAGATTACTTCGTCCTCCCGCCTGCGTGGTATTCCTCATAAAGACGTGGAGGTTGATTTGTTGATTCGTTGATTTGTTGATTTGAAGATAGAAATGGTGAATTGGGCCAGAATTGATGCCGATGCCTGTTAAAGGATGGTTGATGTGTTGATTTGTTGATGCGTTGATTTGTTGATTCGAAGGACCGCTTTCAGTCCGGCTTGATCCTGCCTTCGGCAGGCAGGCTTGCACTTGCTCTTGAACTTGCTCTTGAACTTAATTACCCGTTTTGAATTTGAATTTGAGTTTGCATTTGAATTTTCTCAAAAAGGGTATCCTATGGCGAAATTAAACACCAAATTATTGCTCCCGCCGTCGAAAAACGGGATGCGGGTGCGTTCGCCTTCGGGTAAATAGGGGATCTGAAGGGGCGAGGCCAGGTCAAAACGGAGCACAAAACTCTGTATATCCACCCGCAAACCAAAGCCGACCCCAATGCCCAGTTCCCGGGTCCAGCCGGAACCGAATCTGCCCTCGGCCAGCAGCCGTTCGTTAAATTCCCGGCTTTCCAAAGGCTCGTCTTCCGGGATCTCCATCTGGCCTGTGAGCCAGACATTGCCGGCATCGGCGAATAATGCCCCCTTCACATACGACCAGACCGGAAAACGGTATTCCAGGTTGGCCTCCAGCCGCAGGTTGCCCGACTGGTCGAAAAAGGAAGCGGGGCCTTCTTCCTCCGCCCCGAAACTCCCGGGGCCCAGCGAACGGATCTGGAAGGCCCGCACACTATAGGGCCCGCCCGAAAAAAACTGCTTTACAAAGGGCAGGGTGCTGGAATTTCCGTACGGAATTCCCCAGCCGCCATAGAGCCTGGCCACCAGCGCCTGTTCCTTCCCCCATTTTAAATAATACCTCAAATCGAGATCAGCTTTGGCATACTGGGCGTATTCCAGGCCAAAAACCTCCTTGCTGCCGCCACTCAGCAAATTCAGGAGATTACCGGCCAGATCCCAGCTGCTGGAAATAAAAACCGGGTGGTCCTTGTTTTTATCCACCAGTTCGTTATAGGTAAACGTATAGTTAAGGCCGGCTATGAACTGCTGGTCGAAACTCCTTCTTAAAAACGGGTTCTTGTTTAAAATGCTGTCGAATTCGGCCGTGGTGTTCGACAGGTTTACATAGTTCACGCTCACCGGATTCAGTTCATGGTACACAAAGCGGTTGGCATTCCAGGTGTAGCCGAAGGAAGCGTTTACCGAGGCAAGGGTATACAGTTTGCTTCGTTTCAGCACGTCGCCCCCCAAAGCGATCCTGGTCTTTGGCACGGCGTATTTAAACAGGCTGGGGGAAAGGGGCACCAGCCTGGGGAGGATCAGTTCCCCCTTCAGGCCCCCTGCAATGCCGGTGAGGCCGTTATCCTTGCCCCCGGAAATCTGGGCCTCATAGGCAAAATCCCCGCTGATGCTCAGGGTTTCGCCCCCTTTAAAAAGGTTGCGGTTGCTGTAGGTAAGCGCCACCCCCGGGCCGGCGAAGCCGTTTGATTTGGTGATGGCCTGCAACTCGGCCCGGACGGACCGTTTATTCAGGGGCGACAAATAGATGCCGGCATTCAGGGAGCCCGTTCCGTCTGCCGCCGTGGTGTCTGTTTCCTTAAAACGGATGTTTACAAATTTATAGCTCCCTATATCCGAGAGGCGGTTGCTTGTAAGCCGGGCGGTTTCCGCATTGTATTTCTGCCCTTCTTCAAACAGGATATATGGTGCCAGCCTTTCCGGTTTAAAAAATTCCTCGCTCTGTATAAAATGGATCCCGTCTGCATTTTCTCCCCCAAGAGTAGCGGTGGTATCCGCTTCTATGGAATAATTCGGATATACCGTAATGGAATCAATGGTATAGGGGATAACAGCCTTCCCGGGGGTCCCCCGCTTCAGGCGCAGGAACAAATCGAATTTCTTGTTATCATAGCGGTTGGTGTCGGCTTCAAAAATTAAAAAATCGGGGTTAAAGTTATAGTAGCCGTTCTGTTTCAATTCATGGTCTATCCGTTCCCGCTCGAATTTCATCAGGTCCAGGTCAAAACGCTCCCCCGGCTGGATGGCCGTTTCGACCATAACCTTTTCAATATCATCGTAAACTGGCAGGGAATCCCTGTCCAGCTCCAGCTTTTCCATGGTATACGGCCTGCTAAGCTGCGTATGGTAGAGGACTTCCGCGTAATTTCTGCTGCTGTCGGTTTCGGCAGTTACCGTACTGTAAAAATGCCCACGGTTATCCAGGCGGTTGCGGAGCAGCTCTTCCACCTCGCTTACATTTACATTGGAAAAGTACACAGGCTCTTCCCCAAACTTTTTATTTAACCACCTGAACAGGAAAGAGGGTTTTTCCTTTTGGGCCTTGTAGTGGTAATAGAGCCCCGGCCGCATGCCCAGGACCCTTGAATTCGGCCGGGGATATAGCAGAGTCTCCAATTCGCGCTTGACTGTTTTTGCATTGTCCACGCCTTCATCGGCCGTGATCTTAATTTCGGCCCCCGTATACAAGGCCTCGCCTTCGGGGATAAATTTACCTACCCCGCATGCGCCTAAAAGCCCTGCAAGGAGCAGGATACCATATTTTCCGGATGCACGCCGCTTTTTCAAATTTCTGATAATGGTTTTTATTCTTCCGTTTTTTCTTTGGTTTCTTTTTCTGCCGCTTCCTTTAAGGGGTTGAACAACTCGCTGAATTCATTGAACTCCCGGTTAAAGATCAGGGCTACCCCGGTTATGATCAACTGGCCGTCTATGATGTTTTCATATTCGCTCTTCCTGAAACCCCGCAACCGGTAACGGCCGTTTTCGGTTAACAGGTACTCCAGGCTCACGTTCCCGATAATGGGGGTTTCTTCCTGCCCGGGCCGGGCGCTGCCTTCAACATCTACCGCGCTACCGGCGGTTACAATCAACCGGTCGTCGAACAATTTCTTTTTCGCGTTGATATTGAGCTGGGTCCTGTCCTGAGGGGTCTCGCCCTGGTAATCCGTAAAACTGTCGAGGTCAAAATCCACTTCAAAACCGCTATCCCCGAAAACCCTGTCGGAAAAGGCATTCAGCTCCCCTGATAATACCTTGTTCACATTATCCCTGGCAATGGCCGCGGTCCCCCCCGCGCTGCCGTCGCTCCCCGAATCCGGATAGAAGCGGTTGAGGGCCAGAAGGGAAAATACCTGTTTGTTCAGCTCGGCCTCCTGCTGGTTGAGCTGTTGTACCCTGCTGTACACAGCCCCCCCGAGGCTACCCTGGTCGGCTTCGGGCATGTCGAGGTCGAAGGAGATTTCAGGTTCCAGCAGGGCGCCATCCACATTCAGGTAAACAAGGAAAGGAAGAACCTGCCTGTACTGGCCCGCCGCAATGCTGGCCTGCCCGGAGGTTACGGTGGCCATCAGGGGGGCGGCCGAAGCCTCGACCTCGTATACGGCCGTTACGTCTAACCTGGCATCCATGGGATCGCCCTGCCAGGTGATACTGCTGCCGGGGTTGATCTCGAACCTGCGGTTTACCAAATTATAAAGGCTGGTCTCGTAATGGCCCGACTGGAGTTCATACCTTCCGGACAGGTTGATCCTGCCGTTGGGTTCGATGTTCAGGTTTAAGGCGGCATTTCCCGAAACCATCAGGTTATCCCCGCTGCGCTGGTCGAGGATAAATCGGAATTTCGCCTCCTCGGCGATCTCCAAAACGGCGCTTACATCCATACCTTTTACTATGGATGGAGCTTCTTCCTGTTCACTCCGGGTGAGGATGGCATCGGGGTTTTCCCGGTTTACAAAGATCACCACCCCCTCCCTTTCCTGTACCTCCATCTGGGTTTCGGGCACGGCATAGGTAATGTCGGTCTGCTCACCAACTGAGAGCCTGCCCGATATCCGGGGGATGTTCAGGTTGCCCTTCAGTTCCAGGTCGGCATCCAGGCTGGCGGTTCCATAGAACAGCTCATTGTCCTCCTCCGTGGAGTTCAGCACCCGGAAATTTTCGGCCTGGAGTTTCAGGTCGAATGCCGGATTTAGCAATTCCTCTGTAAGGATGGTGCCATCCATCGTAAAGCTGCCGCCATTTGCATCGGAAATCTCAAAATCCCGTAAGTAGATCCCGTCTGTATTGAGCTCCAGGGTTTCGCCGGAAACCAGGAAGGCGGCATTCAGGGAAGCCACGGTAAAGCCCGCTTCGTGGAAATTCAGGGAACCCTGGTATTCGGGAGCTACGGTAGTTCCGGAGACCGCGATATTTCCAGCGAGATATCCCTGTGAGGCCCTGAGCCCCCCATTGCTGAACGACTCTATCAGGGCGAGGTCCAGACGGTTAATCGCAAGATCGAGGTTGAGGCGGGCGCCTGTCTCCGAGGCGTTGTAATCACCCTGTACATCCAGGTCCGCACCCCCGTCTTTCAACGCCAGGTTAAAACCGTAGGCCGACCCGCCTTCGGAAGTCCCGTTAAAGGCAAGATTGCCCAGCGGATGCTGCATCAGTTGAAAATCTGTTATGCCGAAATCGGCTACCATCCCGGGGGCACCAAACGGATCCTCGATGATCAGGGTGCCGTTTACAGAGCCGGCCGCGATTTCCTCCTCTGGATTCAACAAACTCAAAATAGCCTGCAATCCGAAGTTTTCAAACCGGATCCCAATATGCTCCTTCCCAACTCCCGGGAAGTCGTTGCCCACCAGAAGCCGCTGGCCGTTCCTGCCCAGTTCGAAGTTCTGGAATTCCAGCCGCCCATCCGTAATGGCAATACGATTATTTTCCGGGATGGTCCATTCTTTGGAATCCAACAGCAAATCCCCGGGCAGGAGATGCAGGAAAATAGTATCCCCTGTTAGCTGCAATGCGGAAGCTATATGCATGATGGTGTCCGGCCCGTCTGAAGAAATGAAGTCCAGCAATAACTCCCTGTTCCTGAGATTGCCTGTTAGGGAAGTGCGCTTCATTTGAACCGGACCTGTATTAAGGGCCTTCAGGCCGGCATTAAAACTCAGATCAGTGGAATTGCCATTCAGCCGGAGATGCATGCTATCCAGGACGCTTCCCTGGTATACGGCAGAGGGGACGTCCAGGGCCGCCGTTATATTTTGGGTGGAGGCGTTGTAATCTGCCTTGAAAACTATGGAATCCAGTCTGTCTACCTCCCTGAAAAAAACTTCTGTTAAGACAGGGGTTGGGATTACCTTTAAATTGATGGCCAGCTGAACGGTGTCTGTTTTGGGTATACTATCGGAAACCTCCCTGAAATAATTCCTGAACTGATTCCTTAAAGCCGTTTGAAGGCCTTTTGGCGACGAATTCGATTTTAGTTCCCCCTTCAGGAAATCGCTGTTGATGCTGATGTCGGTCCTCACGGAATCGATGTCCGAGGAAAACCTCAGGTCGCCTGTCTGGTACTGGTGGTTATCGTAAACCGCCACTCCATTGAGCAATCGGCCGTTCAGGGTATAGTCGTTTCTGGTGCCTGCATAATCCGCCCGGAGGTTGAGTGCTACCCTGATATCTTCCCTTGTAAGCCCCAGGGCCTGCAGATTGGCCCCGATTACCTCCAGGTCCAGATTTACCATTGGATGCGGGGAATCCAGATATATATCGGTTGTCGCCATCAGGTTAAGATTTTCGTCCCTGAAGCTTAAGCGGGCGTTCCCCCGCCCATCCACCATACTGCCGCGGAGTTCGAGTTTCGAAAAATCATATTCTGCGAATTCCAGTTGGGTAAAGTAGGCAACCGCTTCGGCATCAGGCGTTTTCATATCTTTTCCGGCCAGCGAAAAATCCATGGTGAAGCCTAGGGGGCCCAGGCGGTTTTCCTGAAGCAGCCTATCCAACTGTAGGTTTTCCGCGACAGCATTCCCCTTTATACGGATTTCATCCCGGTTTTGGAAATCGCCCGTAACCAATAGCCTTCCCGAGGAAGTGATGATATCCATACGGGTATACAGGCTGTCAATTTTTCCAACCAATTCGCCACTGGCCCTGATGGTGTCGGGCAGGACAATGCCTAGCTCTTCTTCCGATACAAAAAAGCGTACATCTTTTCTGCCGGTTGCAAACCGGATGTCATCCAGGTCAACTGCCAGGGAATCCATATTCGTTGCGTTCATAATTTTACCCCGGGTAGCCAGGGAAGTACTGTCTCCCCATGCTACCCTTGCGGAATTTAAGCTGATGTTCCCCAGTTTACCATCGGCATCCAGGCTGGCATAAACAGGTTTCCGCGCTGCCTCCCGCAGGTATTCGTCCCGGGCCAGGGCGGGGTTTAGCAGGAAGGCTTCCTGCAGGGCCAATTGAATAGTGGGCAAGCGTAATTGCACCCCGGTATCTTCAGGGGATTGCAAGAAATCCTCAAAGGAATCGAAGTTCAGGACGATGCCCCCTTCCAGCCGGCTTGAACCGGTTTGTATGACCATCTCAGACAGGCTGGCCGCGGTAGCCTCCAGGCTGGCATTAAAAGACATGTTTTTTAGGCGGAAGCCACCCTTTTCAAGAAAGGACAAGCTCGTTAATGTCAGCCTTGCCTGTTCGGGACGGTAATCAAGGTCGCTTGCCTGCATAGCGAGGGCCGACAAGCCAAAGTCGTTCGGATTGAATCCTTCGCGCCCGGGCGCGCTGCCAGCTTTGTAAGTGACCGTATTATTTTCCAGTTCAATGGTCCCGGCGCTGATGGTATAGGCCGGCCAGGAGAACGGGTCGCCGGCAGGCGGGGTATCAGGGGAATCGCTATTTCCGGAAGCAGCCGGCAGCTGCAGGCGAACACCGGAATTTTTAAGGGCCAGCCGGTCCACCTTCAGTTCCTTCATCGGCAGGTTGGCTTCCGGTGATTCCAGGCTTAACACGCCAATGTCAACCTCCGTTTTAATACTATCAGGGACCGACTGATAATGCAGGGCAACCTCTTCCATGTTGAATTGGCCGATCCGCAGGATGGGCAATTGGGCGTCGGTCGTGTCGGGTTCCCGGGAAGGCCGGGTTTGGACGAAGGATATATCACTGTCCGATAACTCCATGGCTGCTAATTCGAACAGCAGCTCCTCCAGGTCCATGGCCTGTACTTCCAGGTTCAGTTCCCCCAGCCTGATGGTACTTGAAACCCCGGCGTAACCATCTTCATAATGGATCAGAAAATCCGTGAGTTCCGCGGAACCGAGGGAAAACACAAAGGGGTCCGGGTTTGGTGTTGCTGCTACCGTATCCCGGGGGCTGAAGGCCTGCAGCAGAAAATCGAAGTTGAATTTCGGGGAATCATCGGGGCGTGAAATATTCGCGCGCAGCCCGTCCCAACTCACCGATTCCAGGTCGAGTTCGTTATCGAAGAGCAAGGGGGCCAGCGCCAGCCTGCCCTCCAGGGTTTTGGAAGAGAGCAGGGTATCCCCCTGCTTATCTTCCAGATAGAGGCCCTCCAGTACCAGGTTACCAGAAAAATCTATAAAAAGCCGTTCAATTACGACTTCCGTATTCGTTTTCCCTGAAATATAGTCCACCACCCGGCCAACAATGATATCCTGCCCCCACGGACTGCGGATAAAAAGCAGGATGGCGGTAAACAACAGCAACAGAGCCAGCATGCTTCTGCCAACCCAACGTATTGTTCTGTTTTTGCGTATCGCCATTTCAGGGAGGTAATAATTGCCCTAAGTTCGGGAACGAAAAGCGGAATGAAGGGCTATTAGCGAACTTTTATTAACTGATTCGTCACTTCGCGTTCCGGGTTCAGGGTTCCGCGTTCAGGGTTAATCTGCCTACTGCCTACTGCCAACTGCCTACTACTGTTCCGGGTACCTGGGTTCAATGTTCAAAGTTCAAGGCCCCTTTTAAAACCTTTCGTACCTCGTATCTCGTACTTCGTACTTTCTTCAGCCTACATCATGAATCGAGCTATGCTCTGCTTCATGGCTGCCAACTGCGGACTGCCGACTGCCTACTGGTTACTTTTGTTCCGGGTTCCGGGTAGGAACTTAGCCCACCTACGCCAAGGCTTCGGCTCGCCAGGGCCCATCATATGCGGGGACCAGGGCACGCGCATCAACCCTCCTACGCCAAGGCTTCGGTGGGCAGGCAAATCAACCCATCAACCCCCGTCTTTACGAGGAATCCCGCGCAAGCGGGATGACGAAGTAATCTCTTTGATCCCGGCAGTATTAATGAGATGGCTTCGTTGCTCCGCTCCTCGCCATGACGGCTTTTCAACATCAAGCCTGCCGGGGTCCCCGGCACGCGCATCAACGCATCAACATATCAACCCATCAACCATGCCTGGCCAACAACAAATCGTAGTCCGTAAGCTAATCCCAAAATTATCGTAAATTCATGCCCAGCTAAATCTGATCAGTCTATGGTGAACCTACGGATTATTTTTGTTTTTATGCTTGCGATGATGACCGCCTGCAACCTTGGCGTTAAACAGAAAGAACAGGGAAAACCCCTGGCGGACAAAGTGGTTCCGAAGGTGGTTACCGCCGATATAGAGGCGGGGATTAAAGCCAATATCGATAAAAAGGTTGCCGAAGGGGAGGGGTATTTTCATATGAAGGCCGACGGGAAAGATCTGCGGCTGCAACTGGTGCGGGTTCATACCGAATACCTTGCCAACCTGGGGCCCCGGCGGCATTTTGCCTGTGTGGACCTGGCCGATGTCAGTGGCGATGTGTATGATGTGGATTTTTTCCTCGACGGGGATCCGGGAAGCATGACGGTTACCGAAACCACCCTGCACAAGCTTAACGGGAAGCCCTTTTACACCTGGAAACAACGCAAAGACAAAACCTGGTACCGGGTGCCCGTGGAAAAGGCATCCTCGGAGCTGCTGGGGGTCATAGAAGGGGAAGACCGATTTGAGTTCCGTTATGAGGTTACCCTGCCCGAAATGAAGGAACCGGCCAGAATGTGGATCCCCGTTCCGCAAAGCGACCGCTTTCAAACCATTAAAATGGTATCGCTGGGCGCACCCGTTGAACACAGAATACTCGAAGAGGAGACGTACGGCAATACCGTCATGTATATGGAACTTTCGCCGGAACACAGCGGGGAGAAAATAGCGCTTACCTATGACGTGGAAAGACAGGAAAAAATGCCTTATATGGAAAGCGGCTCCCCTGAAAAATACCTGGACGCCAATTTGTTAATGCCTGTGGGCGACCGTTTCGGGATGCTGGCAGATTCCATCATCGGCGACAAGCGACATGATGGGACCCTAGTGCAGGCGAGGGCGCTCTACGATTATATCATAGACAATATGCGATACATGAAATGGGGGGATTATGGCAGGGGCGACGCGGTGTACGCCTGCGATGCCCTCACAGGCAATTGCACGGAGTTCCATTCATTGTTTATTTCCCTCGCAAGGTCGGCCGGGATACCTTCGCGATTTGCCATAGGGGCTTCCATCCCATCTGAACGGAATGAAGGTGGGATCGACGGCTATCACTGCTGGGCGGAATTTTACGCGGAAGGCAAATGGTGGCCTGTGGATATCAGCGAAGCCAATAAATACACGGCCCTGGCCACCTATTACTTTGGCCGGCACCCTGCAAACCGCATCGAATTCAGCCGTGGGCGCGACCTGCAGATAGAGCCTGGCCCGCAAACAGGACCGATCAACTTTCTCGCCTACCCCGTGATGGAAGTTGGCGGCAGGCCGGCGCTGGCAGAAACATTTTTTTCATTCAGCCGGAAAAACGTGCAGGAAAGCCCTAAGGAGATAGGACTCCTATCCGGATATTGAATCTTTGGGGTGTTCTTCGCCTTCAGGGTGTTCTTCCCCTTCAGGATGCTCTTCGCCTTCGGAATGTTCTTCCGCTTCAGGGTGATCTTCCTGCGCATCCATATGTTGCTCCGTGTTTTCTTCCTTTGGTTGTTCCCTGCAGGAACTTAGGGTGCCTGCTGCCAGGAAGCTGCACAGGAGCATCACCAAAGTAAGGTATTTGAGTTCTTTAATCCTGTTCATCATAATTAGATATATTAAATAAAGATTAAACAGTTGGGCCAATCAGCGCAACCGACAGATAAATATAACAAATATTCGTTGAACCCCGTATTCCACGTCAAAACTTAGGCAGCCTGATCCCACATTCCATCGCAACTTCAGAACGTAAGGGTAAACCAGGTTTCCGAATCGGGCTGGGAGTGGACACTCAGGTTACCGCCGTGGCGGTGCATAATCTGTTTGGAGAGGCTTAACCCTATGCCCGTGCCCCCGGTTTTAGTGGTAAAGAAAGGCACAAAGATTTCCTCTGTCAGTTCCGGCGAGATGCCCGGCCCGTTATCCGCCACCCGGATAAACTTCCGGCCCTGGGCATTAGTGGCGGCCGTGATTTTAATCCGCCCGTTTTCCCGGCCTTCAAGTGCCTGGAGTGCGTTTTTCCCAAGATTGACCAGTACCTGGGAGACCTGCTTTTCGTCTATATACAGTTCAAGGCCAGGCGGATCCGTTTCCGTTTCAATTTGAACGGGCCTTCCCTGCCTTTGCTGGTCCATGATCAGCATAAAACGCTCCAGTAATTTTTGTGCAGGTACCAGTGCCTTATCGGGTGGCGGCAGGTTCAGGAAACTGCGGTACGATTGTACAAACTGCATCAGGTCGCCCCCCTG